>ENA-UENV01000094-UENV01000094.1-marine-metagenome-genome-assembly--contig:-NODE-94-length-27836-cov-2.866885_pt1 | contig 27836 bp, 21 predicted proteins | sample MGYA00237878_ERZ529328 | MGnify/ENA primary metagenome ERZ529328 (study PRJEB26372, sample SAMN05368348) | marine metagenome | biome: cultured habitat; feature: ocean water; material: water; isolation... | reverse complement strand
TTTCCAATTGATTACTACGGATAGTGAAAAGCGTTATCTCGATTTCCTTGAAAAATATCCGAAACAGGCGCTGGAGATTCCTCAAAAGTATATTGCTTCCATGCTTGGCATAGCACCTCGCCATTTGAGTAGGATTCGAAATAAATTGGCTAATCGAAAGAAGTAGACATTTGTCCTTTTTTCTCCCTTAATTCCCCCTAATCTTTGTGATCAATCTTAAACAATAAAATTTGATCATGAGATTAATCCCGCTTTTTCTGTTATTATTCTTCTCTCAGGCGCTCACCGCCCAACAAGCAAAGTTCGAGAACCGCGTGAACCTAGTGTTTGGCCTTGGGCAGATCACGCAAGGAGGTTTTAATATAGAAGGAAACCTCTTCTACGATCGATTTGTCTTTGACTATTCGCACGGTGTGGCTTTGAGTGTTACCAATGACCAATTGGAGCAAGGTAACGATCGGGAGCAAGGCCTGGATATTCACCTGCCCTGGACTACTGGGTTTGGTGTCGGCTACCAATTCACCGATTGGTTGAATCTACGACTGGAGCCCAAATGGCACAGGTATGAGTTGTACTACCATGATACTGACTATACTAGTGAAAATCTAATTGGTGACTATACCACCTTCACGCTAGGCTTGGGACTGTACGCCAATTGGCGCCCCTTCAAGCGTCAAGACAACTTTTTGCGTGGCTTTATGATCGTCCCGAATTTCCGTTGGTGGCCAAGAATTTCTTCTTCTCTAGAAGGCAATCAATTGAGTTACTACAATACCCAAAGCGAAAGCCAAGAGGTTCATAAAGCTAGGGAAATTGGTCTGGGAAATACTCCCTTCTTTTACAACATTAGTATCGGTTATTCACTGTCCTTTTAATGTTGCAGTAACTGAATTCTATCTTTTGGACGATCCAGGAAGATAGAATTCAGTTACCCACGCCTTTATCGTCTCAACTTTTCAATCGGTAGGTATTAAACATCAATCCTCCCTCATAGTTTTCCGAGGACTCCAATCTACCTTTAAAGGCTTTAGTGGAACTACCAAATAAGGGTGTCCCTCCGCCCAACACAATTGGGTTCAGTTTTACTTTCAATACATCAATGAGATCGTGTTCCAGGAGCCAGGCGGCAAACTCGCCTCCTCCACAGAGGTAAATCGGCGTGCCTTCCTCTGCTTTGAGCTGATGAATCAAATCTAGATTCATGGGCACTACTTTCACTTTTTCATCGGCATTTTCCAATACCATAGAAGAGGAAAAGATATAGTGACGCATGTGAGGATAGGCTGGTGCTCCAGGTTGAAGCCCAAATTTGTATCCAAACTCATAAGTCTTGCGGCCCATGATCACCGTGTCAAAATCCAGTAAATCTTTTTGGTATTGCTGTACTCCATTGCCTTCGTAAGCAAAGAGGGAGATATCTTCTTCCGGGCCGGCAATATAGCCGTCTAGGGAAGTGGCTACGTAATAGATAATTTCTCGCATAGTCTTCAGCAGGTTTTAGGTTTTTTCTTTCAATCGCTAGAATTACAAAGCTAGCAACATAAAAGTTCCGATGCATTTTCAATTAACGCTACAGGCACCCGCCTAGACATCAAATCGGATGAAAAAGGATGGGCCAAGTAGTGAAATTGTTTAAACGAAATCCAACAATGGTCCCGGCCGCGACGAAGAGCCAGCTTCCCGCCTCAGCCCAACATTTCTGTGATCTTTTGTGATCTTTTCGTGATTCTTTCCCAACTGGCTCCGAATACATTTGTACCGAACTTAGAATGCTCTGATCAACCAATTATCAGAGAAACATAATTGTCAGATAAATAATAAACCAAGATAATCATGAGTAAGTACTCCATACTTTTTTTAGGCTTACTGCTTTCTCTCCTTACCAGTTGTATCGGCGATGATATCATTGCCGACGAAGTTCCAGAACGCCTGCGTATCAACAATAGAATTGATAGTCTAAAACTAGGCGATAGCTTCCAATTTGAAGTCATGTTCTTCAATAATATTGGTCAGGCGGAAGATCGCCAAGTAGATTGGAACACCTCTGATGCCAACGTCATCAGTGTATCCCCAAGTGGATTAGCCACTGCCCATGAAAAGGGTGCCGCTACCATTACTGCAACTGTGAACATACCCGATAGAGCGCCCGTCGAAGATTCTTTTGAGGTAGTTGTTTCAGATGTCACAACCGAGGTGGAGGCAATGACGAATAGAAACGGCTCGATCAAAACCACTAGTAGTTACGTACTAACGGGAGATTTTGAACTCTTCCAAGAGGGCAATTCTTTGATCTTATCTTTTGATGAAAGTTACAGAGCCTCCTCAGCCCTACCCGGTTTGTATGTGTATCTAACTAATAATCCGAATACGACTACTAATGCCTACGAGATCGGTATGGTCACCCAATTTAATGGAGCTCATACCTATGAAATACCTGCAGATATCGGATTAGATACCTATAACTACTTGCTCTTCTTCTGTAAGCCATTCCGCGTAAAAGTGGGAGATGGCGAGATCAATTAATACAAACAAAACTGTTACTCAATCATCAGAGAACCAATTAAAGATCATGAAACGCAATATATTCATTCTAATAGCTGGCCTTTTCTTTAGCATCCAACTACAGGCAGGAGGTCCTTGGCCTACCCCAAAAAATGGGGGCTTTTTCAAACTCTCACAATGGTGGGTGGTAGCCGATAAACATTACACAGATACAGGACTACTAGACCCCAATATTACCAGCGCTATTTATAACACCAGTCTCTATGCCGAATATGGCTTGACCGATCGGCTGACAGGTATCCTATATTTCCCACTATATAGTAGAGCAGTATTTAATAATGAGATATCCGGAACGACGGGAGAATTGGTTAATCCAGGGGAAGCCATCAATAGCATTGGTGATACGGATATCGGATTGAAGTACGGTTTAATTGTCAATAAACCAGTAGTACTAAGTGCTAGTCTATATTTTGGTTTGCCCTTAGGCATTGCAAGTGGCGGATCTACCGGTACGCTACAAACCGGTGATGGTGAATTCAACCAACTACTACAGTTAGATATTGGGACCTCTTTTGGTCTAGGTGGAATCAACTTCTACTCTTCTGCTTACGGAGGATTCAACAATCGAACCAATGGATTCTCGGATGAACTTCGCTATGGTATCGAGGGAGGTGCGACATTCCCCAAGACAGGCATCACTACGATACTGCGACTGTATGGTATCAAGTCCCTGAAGAATGGAAATTCTACGGATACGCCAAACAGCACCAGTATCTTTGCCAATAACAGTGAGCACTTTACCATTTCTCCGGAAATTGCCTATCAGTTTAACGATAAATGGGGCGTGTCAGCAACTTACGCACAGGCCCTTTCTGGAAGAATCATTTTCGCCAATCCATCCTACTCTTTTGGCGTTTTCTTAAAGATATAACTGACTACTCATAAAGTAAGAAAAGCGCCCTGACCTGGCAGTCATGGCGCTTTTCCCTATTAAGGTAGGCAATATAGCTGACAAAGTTTCCCGCTTCATAAAAGCAGCATTTATAGGGAGTTAGCAGTTTCAATAGAAAACGCAGAAACCCCTATATGAAAAAGCTCTATGCTGATGTTGGAGAAATTTGGAAGTCCAAATCGTCTCCAAGTCCAGTATATACCGACCAAAGTAAGTTCTGGTTTACAGGACTTTGTTTGCGTCGAGTATATCTCGCACTCTCACTGGTATTGGGTCTCTCCTACCTTCAGGCTCAACAACCGATTGGACTCATCTTTCGCATTTCCGCCAAAGAAGCTAAAGAACTATACAAGCAAGGGCAAAAGCCCATCCCGGACGCCTACTTCCATACCGTAGTTGATAGCTTTGGGATTCTGGGTTATACACCCAAAGCGGCTCAACAGAATGGTCATTATCTGTTCGTGCATGCAGTAGAGGAGCATCTGTCTATAGAACTCTCTAGTGAGCATACGCATAGCGTCATTAGCTTGCAGAATGAACGTGACTTAATGCTTCGGGTACTGGATGACCAGGGGAATACGATCAAAAATGCTAGCATAAAGCTTGGGCAACGGAAGGTCAAATACAACACCTCTCTAGAATGCTATCAAATTCCCAGGAGAAACCGAGGCGGCTTCTTAGAGGTACAATTGCTCAATGACACGCTCTTTTATGAGATTGATACCCGCCACGGGCGTTCTTTGATCAGTAAACGTTACCGACAATTCACCCAGACTCCTTTCGGCTACTATGTGAGTAGCCCGATTCGGTGGAGTAAGGGCTTGTATTACTACTTCCGAGGATTGATCCGGTGGGGAAGATGGAAACCTCGATGGCGTTTCGGCAGGAGCCGACAATCACGCTCCTTACATGGTTATGTAGTCAGTAATTTACCAAAATATCAGCCTGGAGACACCCTCCGATTGAAAGCTTTTGTCACCAATCCGAAAGGACGGCCACTGAATAGGTCCCTTGAGGTAAAAATTCGAAGAAACCAACGATCCAAACCGATTGTAGACACTTTACTGCCACCCGTGACTGCAGGTGCTTTCCTATTGGAATGGCCACTCCCTGATTCAATACAACTGGATCAAAATTATCGCATCTCACTCGAACACCCCGAACGCTGGCGTCTCAATGGACTGAGTCATTCCTTTAAATATGAGGCTTATCAGTTGGATGAGGTCAGCTACGATCTGCAAACACTGCAAGATACTTTCCGTCAAGGAACACCTTACTCCATTACGGCTAGTGCAAAGGATCAAAACAATTTACCCGTCTACGATACTCGAGTAAAATTATACTTCTTGGCCGATCAGCTGCTGACCTTCCACGAGGAGGAAGTCCTCGTGAAAGACACCTTGTGGACCTATGAGGGAGAGCTTGCTGAGGTAGGTCAGCTCGAATTGGACCTACCGGATAGTATTTTCCCAGCCGCTCGCATGAAGGTTTCTGTGAAGGCCGAATTCACCAATAGCAATGGTGAGCTACAAGAGAAACAAACCAGCTTCTATTTCAGCCCCATCCAACATGAGATTAAAATGCAATTACAAGAAGGGAACCTCATTGCTCGCTATCTTCGTAATGAACGAGAAGAAGCCACGCAAGCCTTACTCGTTCAGACTTTGCTAGTAGGGGAAACGTTTACCTTGGACAGCAGTTTTGTTGAATTGCCTCTCAAGATGGCATTGGCTGATCATGTCAGTAGTTATCGATTATTTGCATCCGGAGCCTACAAATCGCTGAATTTGAGCAATTCCTATGGTGCTCGCAGTGAAGTGGACTTTCAAGCCACTCAAGTAGGTGATTCATTATTGCTTTCCTTAAATAATCCACACAAAATCCCAGTCCACTGGATAGTCCGACACTACGGAGGCACGCTAACCGAAGGCGCTACTCGCGACTCCGTTTGGAGGCAGAAATTACTGGCCAAAAAATCGAATACCTACTATCTGAAATATCAGTTCCAATGGGGTGGGCAAGCGTATACTCGAGAACAAGAGGTCAAAAGATATCGAAAACTATTGCAAGTCAGTATAGAACCTCCATTGCAGGTGGCACCAGGTGAGCAAACGGAGGTTCAAGTATCGGTTAAAGACTTTAGAGGGCGGCCGGTAAAAGGCGTGAATTTGGCTGCGGGTGCCATTAATGCACAATTCAATTCTGATTCACATTATCAGCCAGCTAGTATAGCTTACCGAAAGAGTGTTGCTCCTATTGCTTATAACAGGCTTGAGCCTACCATCCGGGAAGATAATTGGCAGCTTCCTATTAAGCAAAAGTGGCTGCGCTCCCTGTCTTTAGAGCGTTCACACTACTATCGACTACTTTTCCCTAAGAAAGGTGTATACCTGCAATCCGACACACTAACTCGAGACACCTTCAACCAAGACATCGCTCAATTTGCTCCCTTTTTGGTGAAGAATGGAAAGCACGTTCCGATACACCTCATTTATTGTAATCGTAAATTGGTCTATTACCAAGGTATCAGCTCTCCAGCGCCCTACAGCTTTCGAGGAATAGCAGGTTTAAATCGAATTACACTGCGGACAAATGAGGAAGAAATTACCATTGATAGCATCCTACTGCGGAAAGGGCACAAGTTGGAATTCTCTATCGACCTCATTCATTGGGCAAAGTGGGACAAGCGTCATCGAATTCAACGGAGAGCCATGCCCCCAGCCTTAACAAAAGAGGAAAAAAAACTGATAAGCTCATCCATCTTCGTATTAGATGAGGTGACAAACCATACCACCTTAGTCTGGGATGAAGGATTTAATATACACAGCCACAGAAGACAATATAACCATCGGCATGGACGGAAAGCCCTAATGGGTCCATTCCAACAAGGCTCGCGTCTACATTACAAAGAGATAGGGGGTATCACTTCCGATTTCCTATTTGAACCGGGGTTCAGCTACCGTATCTCCAAAAACCGAGAACGCTTGTATACGTTTGATTTCTTCCCCGATAAGAAAGAACTTTTACCAACCAACATACCTAGTCCACCCGTTGGGCAGCTGGTGCATACCCAGAAAATTCTACAGGATCCGAAAAAGGAAATTGCTTACATGGGATTCAATCGGAATTGGCAAAAAGCTGCTCAAAAAGGACATTATCATTTTCGATACAGATCCAACTTACGCCCGCTCAAAGCAGTAGTCCTACAGAAGGGAGATGCCACTTTAGCTATTTTCCGAGCCGCTCAGCGACGACTTAGGAATTTACCCGAAGGGATCTATACCTTGACCCTAATCAGAAATGATTGGTCACTTCACCGGAGAAATATTGAGGTAAAAGCTCATAGTACCCTTTACCAATACCTCAGTCAGCAAGGCTTCCTACCCGATACGACTGGATGGTTGTCCAATATTAAGTTGAGTTTTCATACTGATCCCTCCAGCAGACCAGCCAGTAGTCCCCAACCCTGGCCCTACGTGGGCAACCCTTACCTGATCAGTGGGTATGTTGAGGATGAGACGGGAGAGCCACTTATAGGCGCCTCCGTATTGATCAAGGGAACTACTCGAGGAACTGTTACTGATCTGGATGGCCGATATGAGTTACAAGTGAATGATCCGAATGCTACCTTAATCATTAGCTATACTGGGTTTCAAAATCAAGAGCTGCGAGCCAATGGGCGATACTCCAATGTTGAGCTTTCCACCTCTGGGGTGCATCTAGATGAAGTGGTAGTAACAGCTTATGCAGTGGCGAGTGGTGCACATCGGCCCAAAATGAAAGCTGTTGGCGTCATTGTTGAACAAAACCTAAACTCAGATCCGGAAATCCTAACTGCTCTTTTGCAGGGTCGCATGGCAGGTGTTCAAATTACGGAGACGGGCACTAAAATTATGATTCGGGGATCCCGTAGTAGCACAGTGGATGGGCCTTTGTTTTTGATTGACGGTAAAATTGGAGATCCATCCAAATTACACCCTAGTCAAATTCGTAGCCTGACGGAGCTTAAAGGAGAAAAAGCAATAGCACTATATGGGGCTCAAGCCGCAAACGGAATAATCGTCATCACCACTAATCTTGTTCCAGATCTTGATGTTTTCAACGACAATAATACCGCCTCAAGTCTTCGCTCCAACTTCAAAGATTATGCCTATTGGGAACCGAATATTATCACGGATAAAAATGGGAAGGCTTCCTTCAAAGTGAAATTTCCTGATAATATCACGGCCTGGAAGGCCTATGCCTTGGGAATGGACAGAAGAAAGCGAAGTGGAGTGGGTTTCGCCGAAACAAGAGCCTTCAAACCCGTCATAGCTCAGCTAGCCGTTCCTCGATTCTTAGTTGAGGGAGATGAAGTGGATGTAATCGGCAAGAGCTCCAACTATACCCCCGACTCGTTACAGATAAAAACGCGCTTTCTATCATCCGATTCATTACTTAGTCAACAGGAAAGTTGGCTCTCTACCGGGAAAGTGGAATTTACTAACATCCACGCAGGGATGGCCGGAGACACACTGGCCATCACCTATTCCCTTTCAATGCTAAACAACAACTACGAGGATGGAGAAAGGCGCAAGATACCCGTCCTCCGAACAGGAACGGAAGAAACCCGGGGCATCTTTGAAATCTTGGACCAAGATACTAGCCTAGAACTTTCCTTTACCGAAAACATGGGGCCAATCGACCTATATATGGAACAAGACCTCTTACCGCAGCTCATTCGAGAAATTGATTATTTAAAAAAATACAAATACGGTTGCAATGAGCAAACCGCTAGTAAGTTGATGGCGCTCTGCCTGGAGAAATCTCTAAGGAAGCAACTGGACGAACCTTTTGAGGAAGAGGGACAGATTCAAAAATGTATTACTCGTCTGGAGCAAAATCAAAATGAAGCAGGCGGATGGGGCTGGTGGAATAGAAGTACAAGTAAAAGTTGGATTACCCGACATGTGATTAAGGCCTTGCTGATGGCTAACGAACTCGGGTACTCCTCTCGAAGCTTAGAAATGGCACTTCGCAATCTAACCAGAGATTCCAAAACCTGGCCAGAACATGAGGTGCTACAGAATCTTTCGATATTGGCACAGGCCGATCAAAACTTTCCGTATGAGAAACGTCTGTCCGTTCTTGACACTCAATCCAACAGTATAGGTCAGCAACTTGAGATTTTACGTATCAAGCAATTGAGGGGACTCCCTTATGAATTGGACAGTCTCTATCACCATCGTAAAACCACGCTCTTTGGGAGTCACTATTGGGGTGTGCCCTCCTATGGTTTTCCGGGAAAAGATATCAGACTTACCCTCTTGGCCCATGACATCTTAATTGAGGCGGGCAAAGCCAACGAAGCGCAAAAAGCCAGGACCTTCTTCATAGAGAGTAGACAAGCCACAGGACAGCGTCATAATTGGCGCAACACATTGGAAACGGCGAAAATTCTACAATCGATATTGCCAGGTTTATTAGCGGAAGAGAGAAATGTCAGAGAAAAGGTTCAAGTGCAGTTGTCAGGCCCGGTGGAAAAGAAAATCAATACTTTCCCATACAGTCTCCAACTCCCTGAATCGATAGGAAACCTTACCCTTAAGAAGATAGGAGGTAACCAACTATACATTACCGCCTACCAAACCTACTGGAATAAAACGCCCGCAAAGACAGATTCTATCTTTGCCGTTACTAGTTACCTTCAGCAAGAAGGAACCAAAGTAGTTCAGCTAGAAAAAGCCAAAAAGGCAGAGTTGGTCGTCGAAGTGGAAAGCAGCAAACGAGCGGGTTATCTTATGCTTGAAGTGCCGATACCGGCCTCCTGCTCCTATGCCAGTAAGCCTAATGGAAGAAGGGGAGTGGAAGTGCATCGAGAATATGATATTCATCAAACCAGCATATTTATTGAAAGCCTTCCACCTGGCAAGCATCAATTTAAGATACCGCTAGAACCTAGATTTTCCGGGGAATTCACTTTGAATCCGGCTAAGATAGAACAGATGTATTTTCCAACCTTTTACGGGAGGGAGGGGATGAAGCAGGTTCAGGTGGCAGAGGAATAAGTGCTGTGTTGAATTATTTGAGTAGGTTATGAAAGCCAAACGTGTGTCGTTGGTGGAAAACACCAGACGACGGCTGGGGATAGATATTGGTAGGGAAGCTGCTTACTTCGCCAGTTCACCTTCCTCCTCAAGTGTGACCTCAGCGGGTACCTGTTCTGTGTTGAGCACAAAGTCCGCTAACATATCAGGTGCTTGCATCTGCAAGGGATGGTCTCCATCGGCGATCGTTACCAATTCCTTGTCATTCTTCATCAATTCCATCAAGAAAGGTGAATTCGGATAGGGAACCAAAGTATCTGCATCCCCATGAATTAATACGACAGGAACGCTGATTTTTGGATACAGAGGAAGAATATTACGGAGGGCATCGGGATGGCTTAGTTTTTCCACATTAGAGACCCAAAGCATCCTAGGCAATAAAAACCGGAAGATCTTAAAGTTTAGGAAATAAGAGATTCGGAAGGTAACCTCATTGTCTGGATCATATTGTCCAGATACGCCCACAATTTTGGCAATCTTCTCAGGCTGCAGCGCTCCCATAATGACCGCAATAGGGCCACCATAACTATGCCCCATGATCACTGCCTTTTGCGTTTCTCCCTCTAGTACTTCCAAAATCTTTTCAGCATGCACCTTTAGATCTTTTTCCGCTCCTCTAGGTTTCGTCCCTCCATAACCTGGACGATCTACTACCAACAATCTGTACTTCTCATAGATCCTTTCTCTTTTAGCTACAGCACTCCAATCCATTACACTCCCAGGCGCGCCATGAACCAACAATAGAGGTTGTTTGTTAGCATCTCCAATTTCTAGGTACCTGAGGCCAGAAGGCGTATAGTTGATCGTCCAATCCTGTCGAGGAATATCCTTGTACCACCATCGGGTTCCCTTTTCTGATGAGACATAACGATCAAAAGATTCAATTACTATGAATAGGATGGCCACCAGGGCCAAGGCGATGTAAAGGACCCAACGGAAAATCCTTTTGGTTATAGGAAAGAAGCGGCTCATAAAGGCAGTTTATCTTAAATCTCTAATTGGAGGCATTCTTCTCGGCCTATCTCATGATGGGATAGGTGTACAGGGTAGCATACAGTAACTCCATTAGAAACGCCTCTCTGCCAGAATTGTTAAAGCATATGCGGTATTTATCGACCAAATGTTCAGCAAAAAGGCCCAAATCATCAAAATCCTTCCTTCCACTACCCCACAAACAAAAAAAATCAAAAAAAACAGCACTTAGTTTGACTTTTAAACTAAGATAACATATACTTGCATTATTAGTTAGTTTCATTTCAAAACTAAGTAAAGATGTCAGCACCTCATAACCCCTTATACCATCGCAATACTGTGCATACATTGATCCAAAAGATCATCTCTGCTCCAAGTTTACTGAGCCTATTTCCGGCAGGCAATATCAAAAAACACTACCGGGAGGCCGTCAAGCAACTGCACCCTGACCTTTGTACAGAGCCAATGGCTGAAGAAGCATTAATCCGATTGAATGAGCTTCGCTTAAAGCATGAGAAGGGAATTGTAATTACCGATGATGCGGGTAGTATCTGGACACAAAAAAAGGAAGCCATATTTCGTGGAGAATTGGACTTACTCTCTACGTCCAACCAGAACTATCAGCGTCTTAAACACCTAAAGTCTAGCGCGGCACAACATTTTCAGCTGTATTTACCAGCTCGGATGGAAATGACGGATGTTTTAGCTGTTGAATTTCCTTTTCGCGCCGTGCCGCTGCATAGTTTAGAGCTTCCACAAGAACATGTCAACTGGGTGCTTTCACGCCTCTTGGAACTGTTGGCCTGGTTGGCCCAGGAAGGCTTCGTACATGGGGGGATTAATCCCCGAAGCATTTTCATTTTGCCAGAGACGCATGGCATTGTCTTGACTTCCTTTTACCACATGAAAAGAGTAGGAGATCGCTTAAGCAGTATTTCCGCCGCCTATCGGAATTGGTACCCGAAAGATGTCTTCTCTGATAAACGAGCCAGCACTTTAATTGACTTAGAATGCTGCAAAAGAACCGCAGCTTACTTGTTAGGAGATAAATCAGGCGCGGGCATCAAGTTAAAGAAGACTCACCTGGGTGCCTACATTGACTTTCTGTTAGACCGGCATGAAAATGCTTACGCCTGCTACGATGAATATAGAAATCTTTTACAGAGGCATTTCGAGCCTCGCTTTGTACCGCTAGCCCTCTAGATAATTATTGTTAACATCAAAAACCAAAGAAAATGGGATATACAAACTGGTCGAGATCAGCCTATGCCAACCTCAAGGCTGACTACTCCAAAAAATCAACCAATGCTATCTTCAAGTCCAATACCACTCGAAGAGTAGCTGATGACATGAATCCATATGGATTAAGCTTCCGCGAAAGCCGCGACTCTGCCGCCCACCCCAACTCCCTAGCCATCGGAGTCTTCTTAGACGTCACCGGCTCTATGAGGAACATACCCGAACATCTGATCCGACACAAATTGGGTTCTCTTATGGATACCCTGCTTGATCATGGCGTAGAAGATCCACAAGTTCTTTTTGCTGCCATTGGAGACCACATTTCGGATAGAGCGCCCTTACAAGTAGGGCAGTTTGAATCCGGTACGGATGAATTAAATCATTGCCTGTCCAGCATCTACTTAGAAGGAGGAGGAGGAGGACAAACGATGGAGTCTTACCTCCTAGCGTGGTTGATCGCTGGTCGTCATACTTCAATCGATTGCTTTGAAAAACGCAACAAGAAGGGCTTCCTTTTCACTATGGGTGATGAGATGAGCTGGGATGAGGTCGATGCCGATCGACTAAAAGCGATTATGGGCTACTCCGAGGCTAGTCCCATCAGTGCTAAGGATGTGCTAGCACAAGCCCAACGTATGTATCACGTCTTCCATATTCATGTCAATGAAGCTAGCTACCGAGATGATCCCAGGATCATTGGTTACTGGCGAGATTTACTCGGTGAGAATCTACTCATCTTGGATGATCAAAATGCGATCGCAGAACTAATTGCAAGTACAATCGCGGTGATCCATGGCGTGAAACTAGATAAGGTGGCTTCTAGCTTTGATAGTGGCACGGCGAAGGCGGTTAAGAGAGCTCTAGTCAATGTTTCTGGCAAAAGTTTGAGTCAACAAGACAACGGCATCATTAAGTTATAGATCAAGCACTGGGGCATCGAAAGTGATGTCCCAGTCTTTTACCCAAATTACACAACATGAAAACCAAAATCATTTTAGGATTAGGATACGGTGATGAGGGGAAAGGGCTAACGACCGATTTCCTTTGTTCGCAGAGTGAGCAGCCCTTAGTTATCCGTTTTTCAGGAGGGCATCAGGCGGGGCATACGGTGGTAACGGGAAGTGGAGAACGACACGTTTTCTCCAGTTTCGGAGCAGGTAGTCTAAGAGGAGTCCCATCTTACTGGAGTTCTTTCTGTACCCTGTCACCGATCAATTACCTCAACGAATGGCTCGCCTTAAGAGCGCTAGGCCACACTCCTACCCTATTCGTCGATGCTTTGGCGCCCGTCACAACGCCATATGATGTGTTTTTCAATCGACATACAGAAAAGAAGAACCAGCATGGCAGTTGTGGGTTAGGTTTTGGTGCGACCATTGCTCGCCAACTCACGCCCTACAAGCTCTATGCACAAGATTTGCGATATCCGATGGTAGTGGAGCAAAAATTAAAAGCCATCGCTCAACACTACCGAGACCTAGGACAGGACTACTTTACTGACGACGCTTTCTTAGCACAATTGGAGTTGTTCCAACAAGCTGCCACAGATATCACCGATACTTTCACGCTTGTCCAAGAAAAGACCTTCTTTGGCGACATCAAGGAACATTATTCCGACCTCATCTTTGAAGGTAGTCAAGGTATTCTGTTGGACATGGATTTTGGTTTTTTCCCAAATGTTACCCATGCCTCCACGACCTCTAGAAACGCTTTTTCTCTGATCAACCGAAATCGCTTGTCCATGCCGGAGATATTCTACATTACACGCGCCTATCAAACCCGGCATGGCAACGGTTTCCTATCCAATGAACAATTCCCCTTACACTATGCTCCAAATCCTAAAGAAACAAACCAATACAATCCTTGGCAGGGGCATCAGCGCTGCAGCATCTTAGACCTAGATATGATTAACTACGCGTTGGCATGTGATGGCAACTTCTCGGGTACAACCAAGAAGCATTTGGTGGTGACCTGTTTGGATCAACTGGAGGGACCGATTCAGGCGTCTAAGGATGGAATAATTCAGCATTTTGCCTCGTCCATGGACTTAGTAGAAAATTTAAACATCTCTTTTGCCTCCGTCTTGGAAAGTTGGTCGGAATGCGGGGCGAAAATGCGCACTCACCGGGTGGCTTACTCACCGGGTGAGTAGTAGTAAAAAATTATGGAAAAAGAAAAAATTCGAGTCATTTTCGCCCGCGAGCACACCACGGTCTTCCCAAAATTGGGCGTATTCCTGGCCGGACCGACGCCCCCCGAAAATCAAATGCACCAAGGCTGGCGAAGAACGGTGATAGATCGCCTCCAGCAAGATCACCGACTTGACCCTAGCATGACCGTAGTTGCCCCAGAACCTCACAACTGTAGCTGGTCGGGTATAGATGTCTATGAACATGGGCCCTTATTGAACGATGCCCTGAATAAGCAGATTCCCTGGGAATGGCAGTATTTACAGGCCTGTGACATCACCGCCTTCTGGTTGCCTACCTATTGGGACAATACTTCTGCCGAGAATTTTCCGGCCAACATTGGACCAACTTCCCGTTGGGAATTTGGCTATTACTTGCAAGAATACCTTAAGGCTCCGCAGCGGCGTCATTTCATAGTGGGAGGGCCTGAAGATGCCGAAAGTGTCAAATGGGCACGGCGAATCGCAGCAGTTCATGGGATCAAATGGCATAGTCTTCCCAAAGAGCTAAAAAGGGAGCAGGTAGCCGCTTCATTTATTGAGGAAATAGCCGATACCTTGTATGAGTCGAAAATAACACTGAGCGGGTGAGTGTTGGAAAATTCACTACCTTGCCGCCTCAAAATGCTGACCTATGCCACAAGCTCTCTTATTCGACCATGATGGCGGTGTCGATGACTTGCTATCACTCATGCTCGTCCTTACGATGGACCATATCGACCTGAAAGGGGTCTCCATCACTCCTGCAGATTGCATTGGTGACTATGCCGAGGAAAGCACGCGAAAACTGCTGCAACTGTTTTCGCAATCTAAGGTGCCCGTGGCACGTGGTAATTATCATGGCATCAATGCTTTTCCCCTGGAGTGGCGCGCAGGCCCGATGGTGGTCAATGCCATGCCCTTGATGATCAATGTGGAGATAGCGAAACCGACGGAGGTGCTGGAGAGTGTGGAGCTACTGGCACAAGAACTCCAAAAGGCTGAGGAGTCCATCGCGGTGTTAATGACCGGCCCCTGCTCTAACCTAGTGCGTACCTTGCAAAGGTATCCGGAACTAAGCACCAAGGTAAAGGAAGTGATTTGGATGGGGGGAGCCGTAGATACGGGAGGAAATGTAGTTACGTACAATCACAATAGCACGGCAGAATGGAATGTCTTCTGGGACCCGATTAGTTCCAAAAGGCTGTTTGAGTCTGGTATCCCTATTACCCTCTTTCCATTAGATGTGACCAATTCCGTACCGGTCAATTATAGCTTTCTGAAGGACCTGGCCAGAATTGCGGACTATGATGCGGCCAATTTGGCTGGACAGTTTTGGGCCAGTACCCTAAACACCATCCCTGCTTATGAGTATACGTACTACATGTGGGATATTTTAGCCACAAGTTACCTTGGTATTCCAGACGCATTCGAATTTGAAGAAATCCCCTTGAAGGTGGCTACGCAAGCTCCAAATGCGGGTCAGACCATACGATTAAAGGAAGGTGAGTATAAGGCCAAGGTGGCTATGAAGGTGGATAAGGATCGCTTCTATCAATACCTCTTACAACAATTCAGTATAAACTTTTAACCTCTTTTGAACAAATGAATAACCCCAAAGTAAAGATCAATCAGGTAGAATTACTTTCTGACAATTGGTATACGCTCCGAAAGTATAATTTTGACTTTCAAAAAGAAGATGGGAGCTGGGAAACACAGGAAAGAGAAGCCTACGACCGGGGCAATGGCGCCGCTATATTGTTGTACAATGTAGAGCAAAAAACGGTGATTCTCACGCGCCAATTCCGCATGCCCACCTACGTCAATGGAAATGAATCTGGGCTACTGATAGAGGCTTGCGCTGGGCTCCTGGATGAAGACAATCCCGAGGATTGCATCCGGCGAGAAACAGAAGAAGAAACAGGTTATCAGATCGCTGAGGTAGAGAAAGTAATGGAGGTCTATATGTCCCCAGGTTCCGTGACGGAAATACTGTATCTCTTTATCGCTGCTTACGACAAACAAATGAAAATCCATGATGGTGGCGGCGTGGCAGACGAACAGGAAAATATTGAAGTGCTAGAAATCCCCTTTGACGAGGCCTTTAAGATGATTAAGACCGGCGACATCAAGGATGCTAAGACGGTTCTTTTGCTTCAGCATTTAAAACTTCGCCAAATCCTCTAGGACGCTAGGAAGTACTTCTTGAAATACAAATCCTTTGCTATCAAAGTATTAACTGGAGGAGACGCTATTTTAAAAAGTAAGGTGTTTGCAAAATCTGAGCAAAGATTAATTTATTTTTTGCTTTTTTCAATATAAAGATATAATTTGCTCACAGTTAATAGCGTTACTATTCTCACAGCTTCAATTCTAACCACATTTCCCCAGCAGTTAAACATCGCTACGTCCTTGTAGTGATCTTGTATTATCACTCAGTTAAGTTATACCATAGATATTAGGAAAGTAAATTATAATCCAATATCGCACCCAACACAGATACACTTCTACACAATTTTATACCCGATTGCGAATAAAAGACTGCATATGAGTCTTTTACACAGCTATTACTGGAACAATACACCAAGTTTGTTCGCTCGTAATGCTTACGAATCTTCTACTTGGTTCAGGTAGACCTGGATCGGCGGAAGATGTATTTGCCTATGCTAATGATCTAGACTTAATCGTCTTTAGGTCAACCAAAATCGTATTGTGTTAAACAAATAGAATTATCGTACATGGTCACCAATCCCTATGAGGTATTAGATTTATTCTTGCAAAAGAATAAATACTATTTCAATAAAAGAGAATTACAACTACAACTAGAAGCCCATCCGAATTATCCTAGTGTTAGGTCCTTTACGGACATCTTAGACTTCTATCGCGTAGAACACATTGCCGCAACTGTTCCGGAGGAAAGCTTCGATGAACTCCCAAATTGCTGGTTAGCTGTAGTTTCGCCAAAGGGCTTCCGTCAGATTGCCATGGTAGAAAGGCAAGTCGATCAGGTCAAACTAGTCTCAGAGGATGGCCGTACAAACCTTACAAAAGCTGAATTTCTTAAGCAGTGGGAAGGTGTAATACTGGCTGTCGAACCAAATGAAAACACCAGCTCTAGTTGGCGAAGCTCATCTTTTACTACTATTCTCATTGTCTTGTTGTCAGTCTGTATCGGAGCTAACCTATGGGCACAAGGTGGGATGGCCTTCCATTCTATACACCCTACTATCTGCTGTGGGTCTCTATTTGTCCATTTTGGTGCTCAAGGCAGAGCTCGGTTTTCAATCTGCCGTGACGGATAAGTGGTGCCGGATCAATGAAGCGACAGATTGTACGGAGGTAATCACCAGTAAAGGAAGTAAGCTTCCAATGAATGTTTCCTTAGGAGATTTAGCGTTGATTTACTTCCTCCTAACAATATGTACAACGGCAATTCTAGCGGCTCCTGCCATCTCATTTTACCCACTAGCCTTGGCTTCATTACCTATCATCCTCTACACGCTCTTGTATCAGTGGAGAGAGGTGAAGAAATGGTGCACACTTTGTCTGGGTATTAGTGCCGTTTTACTGGCCCAATTCCTAGTGTTGCATTTAGCTGATCGATCCATAGAGCTAGCCGCGTCGACTTACATCAGCATAGCTGGACTATTCTTACTCCTTAGTCTGGCTTGGCGGTATACTAAATCGCTGCTTCAGGAACACCAGGGCTTTAAGAAGGAGGCGTTAGAGTACTCCAGTTTCAAAAAAGAAGCCGATAACTTCAAACCTTTGCTCCAGGCTCAAAAACAATTCCAGCTATCAAGCATGGATCACGGTAGCGCGTTGATCATGGGTAATCCAAATGCTAAATTTAAATTATATGCTGTCACCAACCCATCTTGCACCTACTGTCAGCCTACCTTTCTGGGCTACCAAAAGTTGTTGGAGCGGTATGGAGATCGCGTAAGCTTGGTGTTGCGCTTCAATGTTAGCCTGGAAGATAGTAGCAGCCCCACTTTACATATCGCAGCTCATACGGTAGCCATCTACAAAAATCTTGGGCCCGCCAAAGCTTTAAAGGCACTGGCTGAATGGTTCCAAGATCAGAACTTTGAAGCTTGGCAAGCTAAATACGGCCAAAACTTAGAAACCGGTGCCATCAATATTCTTCAGCAGCATCGAGATTGGTGCAATGAGCAAGGCCTCATTTTCACACCCGTCAGCATCTTACACGAATATCTCCTGCCTCCATATTACAACATGGAGGATATATATTACCTATTGGAAGATCTTCTTCCCCAATTAAGTACGACAAATAATGAGGTAGAGGAAGTGGCTGCTTAGCGCTATAGTACGCTATTTCCTCCCTCTGTCACACATCCTATTCGAATCCGGATTTCTCTATTTATAACCAAATTATTTCATCAAATTTTTCTTGTATGAAAAAGCAAATCTTGAGTTTGAAAGACGCTAAAGTATTAGACAAAGCAAAGCAAAAGGAAATCAATGGCGGTCGCCCTGGTTGTTTATCTAATTGTTCCGGACAACCGAATGGCACCATGTGTTGCATGGGTGGCCACCCTGGTTGCCCTGGTTACTGCATCAGTAACCAATGCATGCCTTGGTAACATAAATCACCGCAGCAGGTCCGAGTTTCTTGGGCCTGCTCTACCTCATCAGTCCACGACCAATTTGACCGTAGAATCAGATTCATGCCGACCTTCCCATTTTATAAACAATCCGAAACCAAAGACTGTGGCCCTACTTGCTTAAAGATTATCTCAAAGCACTATGGGAAACTAGTGGATATTCAGTCTTTGCGAGAACTTGCAGAAACGACCAGAATGGGCAGTAATTTGTTTGGCGTCAGTACAGCAGCGGAGGCCATCGGGTTTCGCAGTTTGGCCTTACAAGTCAATTATCAGCAATTGCGCCAAGCTCAACTTCCTTGCATTCTCCATTGGAATCATGACCACTTCGTGGTACTGTACAAGATAAAGCGAGACCGGATCTATATCTCAGATCCTGGCCATGGATTAATTCACTATGTTAAAGATGATTTCCTTCAGAGATGGGTAAGTCAATCCGCTTCCGAGGAAACACAAGAGGGGATAGCTCTTCTCTTGGAACCTACCCCTCAATTTTACGAAGAGGATACCCTCGCTGAAGAACCCTCAACCTTTAACCTAGCTTACTTATCGCGTTATCTTTTTAAGTATAAAAACCTAGTCGTTCAACTCATCATTGGACTACTGGCTGCTAGTTTATTGCAACTGATTTTCCCCTTCCTCACACAAAGCGTCGTAGATATTGGGATTAAGCACCAGGACATTAACTTCATTTACCTGATTCTATTTGCTCAACTGGCCCTTTTCTTTGGTAAAACAGCGGTTGAAGTATTGAGAAGATGGATATTGCTTCACCTCAGTACACGGATAAATATCTCGCTAGTATCTGACTTCTTCATTAAGCTCATGAGCCTTCCTATCGCTTACTTCGACACCAAGATGACCGGCGATATTTTACAACGCATCAACGATCACAAGCGCATCGAAAGGATACTCACTACCTCCTCTATTAGCGTGCTATTCTCTCTGGTTAATTTACTCATTTTCGGCTTGGTGTTAGCCTACTATGATCTTCGCATTTTCGCCATCTTCTTAATCGGAAGCCTGCTCTACTTTGGATGGATCTTACTGTTTTTTAGAAAGCGCAAAAAACTAGACTACAAGCAGTTTGCCGAGATCAGCAAGGAACAGAGCAAAGTCATTGAAATGATCAATGGTATGCAAGAGGTGAAGCTGCACAATGCTGAACGCCAGAAACGCTGGGGCTGGGAACATGTACAAGCCCGTTTGTTCAAGGTTTCCATCCAAAACCTGGCCTTGGAACAATACCAAAGTGTGGGCTCTTCCTTTATCAATGAGCTCAAAAATATCTTCATTACCATTGTTGCTGCCTTGCTTGTGATTCAAGGGGAGATCACCCTAGGAATGATGTTGGCTATCGCGTTTATCGTTGGACAGTTGAATGCTCCTATCGGTCAATTGATCAACTTCCTACGAGAGCTACAGGATGCCAAAATTTCCCTAGAACGCCTGGGTGAAATACATCAATTGAAAGCAGAAGAAGATCCGCTTGATCAAAAGATCAAAGCATTGCCCAGGGGCCTAGATTTACAGCTTAAAAGCCTCAGTTTCCGCTACAAAGGCACTGATCAATATGTATTGCAGAATCTAAGTTTTAAAATTCCTGCGAATAAGGTAACTGCGATTGTCGGTGTGAGCGGGAGTGGAAAAACTACCTTGATGAAACTTCTCCTGAAGTTCTACCATCCACAAGCAGGTGGGGTGGACTATGGCCCTTTTGACCTCAAAAACATATCTCAGCCCAGCTGGCGAGATAAGGTGGGAGTGGTCATGCAGGAGGGCTACATCTTTAACGATACCATCGCCAACAACATCGCAGTAGGCCAGCCATACGTAGATAAAGAACGATTACGGTTAGCTGTAGATGTGGCTAATATCCGAGACTACATCGAGCGGCTTCCGCTGACTTACAACACCCCCATTGGGATGGAAGGAATGGGATTAAGCACTGGCCAAAAGCAACGTTTGCTCATTGCGCGGGCGGTATATAAGGACCCTGATATCCTTTTCTTTGACGAAGCTACCTCCGCACTGGATGCCAATAATGAAAAGGTCATCATGGAAAAACTCAATCGATTTTTCACGGATAAAACAGTACTGATTATTGCACATCGCTTAAGTACGGTGAAAAATGCCCATCAGATAGTGGTTTTAAATCAAGGGAGAGTGGTCGAATTGGGAGACCATCGAAATTTGGTAGCGCAAGGAGGATATTATTACCAATTGGTTAAAAATCAACTAGAACTTGGTAACTAACATGGAAGCAGACCAACTTGATCAAATACAATTGAGGAGTGAAGAAGTCCAGGAAATTCTCACGCGGGTACCACACTGGTTAGTGCGCTGGGGCAATCTAGTGATCTTCGGCATATTAATGATGCTCTTGTATCTATCTTGGGTGATCAAATACCCAGATATTATTACAGCGGAAGCCAGCTTGACCACAGTCATCCCGCCCCAAAAGGAGTACGCCAATGCTTCCGGGCGCCTAGAAATCATCTTTGTTGGCAATAATGAAACGGTCGAAGAGGGCCAAAAATTAGCCGTCATTGAAAACACAGCGAGCACAAAAGATGTGTTGCGCCTGCAAGAGATTGTAGATCAGATAGCCCTCAATCAATCCACCTTCTATTTCCCATTTGACTCCCTTCCGGTCTTACTTTTAGGTGAGATCGAAACATCATTTACGCAATTCGAAACGGACTACTACAGCTATTTACTCAACAAAGAATGGGATCCTTTCCAGGTCGAAGAAAGTGCCAATGCCATCTCTGAGACGGAACTTCGCCAACGCTTATTCGCCTTGCAACAGCAAATGGAGCTGGGAGAGAAAGAACTAAGCATTAAAGCAACGGACCTCCGGCGTCAGGAACAACTATACAAAGATGGCGCAATCTCTCAAATGGACTTGGAAGAGAAACAGCTATCATTCGTGCAGGCCCAAAAAAACCAAAACAACATTGTTCTTTCTATTTCTCAGATCAAACAAGCCATAGGCGAAGCGCAGAAGCGAAGTCAAGCTACCAAGATCAACCGGAATAAGACCGAATTAGCCTTACTCAAAACTGTGATTCGTTCCTTTCAGCAATTGAAAAATGCTATTAAAGATTGGGAGCTGAAGTACGTACTACAATCCGAGATTGAGGGCCAAGTTAGCTTTCTCGACTACTATACTGCCAATCAAGTCGTCCGACAGGGGGATCTAGTCTTCACCCTCATCCCTGCAGATAACCGAGCGTACCTAGCTCGCCTGCGCGCACCTAAGCAGAACGCAGGCAAGCTAGCAAAAGGCCAAGCCGTCAATATCCGAGTGGATAATTATCCCAGTGATGAATTTGGCGTGCTGAAAGGTGTAGTTCAACACGTTTCTCCTTTGACTGATCGAGACGGCAACTACATTCTTGAAGTACAGCTCCCTGACAACTTGATCACGAGCTATAATCAGTCCATTGAATTTCGACAGGAGATGACCGGCTCTGCAGAGATCATCACAGAAGATCTACGATTGATAGACCGTTTCTTTTATCAACTTCGTCAAATCCTCCATCGGACTTAAATACTACTTATCCGTCACCGTAGATAATTTGTAAAACTCCATGGTTCGCTTGGTTGCTTCAAGCGTTAAACCATAACTAGCTAGATCCGATTTGAGTCCTTGCAAGTCTGTTTGATTGAGCAGAAAATCATAGGTCTCTGTAAGTTCTGTTTTATCCTCAAACAAAAGGCCCATAGACTTTTCCAACTCAGTAAGGACAGAAGAGATATCCTGATTGGTAAATACCTTTTGATCACCTGCATCACTGACTCCAGACATTTCTCCTTCGGCCTTTTCTAGGCGATCAGCGTTTTCCACCACCAACTGATACACTACTGTTTCACGCTCTTCAGCCGTCATCTTAAGCCCCAAGGTGCGTAAGAATTGTTCCTTGATCTCCATCATGGCTTCTTCTTTTCCGATGCCTGAACGGTTTACGTAACTGACATTGTAAAGTGTTTCCAGCATACCTTCTGGGGCATCAATCCTCCCCTGTCCTATCCCCCAAAGATCGGCAAGCTGTTGGCCAAGACTGTTGCCCATTTTGAAATAGGCTTTGGGCAATGCATTAATGCCCATGGCCTTGGGATCTTCCGTCGCAGAGACCTTGAACAGGTATTTGATGTCCTTATTCTTCAGTAGGCCAAATACGGTCGAAAAGTCCTGTTCCGATGGAGCTGCAGGATTTTCATCCGATTCTTCCTCTTCAACTATTTCTATACTTGGCCCCGCCTGAAGGGGTTCACCAGCGAGGAATTGCGTGATGAGTGTAGCCGTCAAAAGTTCAGGGCTTCCGATCCACTGAATGATTCCCGCCTTATCAATTAAGTAGGTAACAGGGATAGCATTGATTTGGAAAGCCTCATGAGTTTTACCGGCGGCATCAGTGACTACTGCTGATTGAAAGTCAATCCTTTTTAAAGAGCGATTGATCTTATCTGGCTTCTCGTCTGACATCGAGAGGAACAAAAGCTCCTTATTCGTGGCAAATTCAGCTTTTAGTTCATTGAAATGGGGGACGGCTTTGATACAAGGGCCACACCAAGTAGCCCAAAAATCGACAACGATAGGCCGGCCCTCCAGAGATTTGTCGGCAGGTACATTCGCTAGCCAATCTGTGATGTTCAGAGATGGGGCTTTATCCCCAACAGATGGACCGGATTGAGCTACACAAATATTAACTAGAAATAAAAAGAGTAGAGCAGAGATTAAGCGCATGATTGTTTTGAGTTTTATAGATGAATACTAATCCTTCTTAATGGAATGCAATGGTAAGACGAAGGTCACAAAAAATAGTTTTAGATCCTGTCAGCAAATGAGCAGAACGATAGAATAGAAATGAGAGCGGGGGAAGGAAAAGATTATTGCTCCTCTTGCAATAATTTCCACACGCCAAGACTGATGATCATCCCAAGGATCGGTGCCACAATATAGGCCCAAAGGTGCGTCAGATTACCATTAACCACCGCTGGTCCTATAGACCTGGCTGGATTCATGGAAGCGCCGCAGATAGGACCAGCGAACATCGCCTCCAACAAGACCGTCGCACCAATAGCCGCTCCTGCCCAATGGCTGATTTCTTTGGAAGAGGAGACGACCTGAAAGATGACAAACATGAGAAAGAAACTCAGAACAACCTCCAGAATAAAGGATTGCTGGATAGAACCAGCTGGGAGTGTTTCGCCCAGGGTCTTGGCTTCTGGAAAAAGAAAGCGCAAAAGGCCACTAGCAAGTAAAGCGCCTACTAGCTGAGCAATGATATAAGGTAGTAAGTGTTGGACTGGAAATTTCTTTGATAAGGTAAAGGCAATGGTAACAGCTGGATTAATATGCGCGCCTGAGCGTTCCCCAATGGAATAAACCATAGCCATCACGATCAACCCAAATGTGATGGCTATCCCTTGATGCCCAACAGCCCCTCCACTGACCTCATTGATGATAATGGCGCCGGTACCACAAAAAACCAGCGCAAAAGTTCCTACTAATTCCGCGATATACTTACTCATTGACTAAACTAAATGCATAAAAAATTTCTCTTCCAATTTGCCGCACTCTTTCATCATAGCGCGCCGTTTCTTCTGGTGTATCATCTGCCAGTTTCGGGTCTTCATAGGTCAATGCCAAACGAAGATCTACTCCGGGAATAAATGGGCAATTCTCATCTGCATCTGAGCATGTCATAATGGCGGCAAACTTGGATTTAGGGTTGGTGTCGTGATCGTATACTTTACTGAAACATTGGAGCGGATCAGTTTCGGCGGCGAAGGAAACCGAATAAATAGGATTATCACCTTCACGGCCTCAATTTTGAACCCGGCTCGTTCCATAGCAGCCACGGCTCTAGGATTAAATGCGGTAGCTTCAGTTCCTCCCGAAAAGGTCTGTATGTTCGGAATCGCATAATAATACGCGGCTGTAGCAGCCCAAATTTGGGCCAGATGACTCCTTCGAGAGTTGTGGGTACAGATAAAGTTAAGGGCGATGCGCTCCTCATGAGATCGAGATGCCACATAGGAGGCAAAACGCAGCAAGAGTTCTTTCCTGGCTGCGGGAATTAATTCTGCTTCGCTGATCAAAGCTGCGACAAAGGGTGACAAATCGGATCGAAGCTCCATAGGTCGTAACATTTTGTGAGGTAGGAGTTTGTTGTACCATTTGTACAAGGCAGCGCGAAAGATCAGGATTAATTCATAATTCGAGAGGACCCCAACATTAAATCTTTGTTAAGTAATGAGGAAGAGATTTGTAAAAGACGAGCGCATATCCAGTACTTCATCAAGCTTTTTCCAAGGCCAATTCCACCACGGAACGAGGTAAGCGAAAATGAAAGGTACTTCCTTGCCCTTCCGCACTTTCTACCCACATTTCCCCATTGTACTTCTGCACAATCTTCTGGCAGGTGGCAAGGCCAATTCCTGACCCCAAGTACTTACCTCTGTTATTCAATCTAGTGAACATCTGAAAGATCTGCTTATGATAGGCAGGAGCAATACCTAACCCATTGTCTTTACAGGAAAAGCACCAATTTTCTTCTTCCAATTGAGCTATTACTTGAATTACAGGAGCTGGCGATTCATTATACTTTAGACCATTTTCAATCAGATTCTTAAATAGCAGATAAAAGTCGGAACGATGCCCTGCGACACTGGGGAGATCAGACCAAATAATCTTGGCCGATCTTTCTTCCAAAATATGACTTAAGTTCGATTTAATATCTTGCAATACTTCATCTAATTCTACAGTACCGAGATCAGCAGTTTCACCCTGTCTAACTCTAGAGTGCGTCAGTATATCCTCCACTAAAGCATAGAGTTGTTTCGTGTTACGCGTCACAAAGCCCAAATAGTCTTGCAGGTCCTGATCAGCACTATTCCTTAATTTTCGTTGGATAAGATTGACAAAACTGGTGATGTTCCGCAAGGGTTCCTTGAGATCATGCGACGCAATAAAAGTGAATCGTTCTAGTTCATCATTAGATCGCCGCAATTGTTCGTTGGCCGCTTCCAAAGCGGCGGTCCGCTTCTGTACGGTACCTTCCAATTGACGATTAAGTTCAGCTTTCACTTTATTGGTTCGATACTGTCTAATCACCAGCAAAATCAATAGCAGAGCGATCAAGCCTGTAGCTATGGCGATAAGGGTCCGTTGTCGAAGGATTATGCTCTGTTGTGCTTGTCGCTTTGTCAACTCAAGATTTTCCGCTTCCTGAACCTTCAGTTGATAGCCCATCTCAAGTTTGGAGATTCTTTCCCTCGTAGCTGCATTCAAAAAACTATCCTGAAGCTCCTGAAATTTCATCATGGCCTGATAGGCCTTCTCGTAATCATTTACTTTCGCATAGATTCCTGATAGTTCTTCATAAAGCGTAGGCATAAGGGAAGAAAAGCTCGCCTCCTTGGCTCTTTCAATAGCTTGGAGATAAAACTGAATGGCAGCCTCATAATCTTCAGTTTTTTCATATATCTCCCCAATAATACCATACATACTCGGTATATCCTCGATAGCCCCCAGTTGCTCATAAACTGCCAATGCTGCATTTTGGTTAGCCAGGGCCTTTTCATAGTCTTTTCGGTCAAAATGAATTTCCCCTTGATAATAGAGCGTTTCAGCAATGCGATGCTGATAGCCCAATTCATAGTATAGCACCAAAGCAGAATCATAGTGCTGCATGGCCAAATCATAGTCCTCTTGCAAGGCGGCCACATATCCTAAGTCTAGGAAGGAATATGCTATGTAGTCTTTTCCTCCAATGGCCAATGCCGCATCACTCGATTTAAGATAGTACTCAATGGCTAGTGACAAATCGCCAAGCTCTTCATGGATGATTCCGATATTCGCATACAAAGAGGTGGGATCCACATAATCTCCTAGATCCTCATCATGCTCCAGCGCTTCCTGAAAATATTGTAAGCCCAGTGCATAATTACCCTGGTTAAGGAAGTAAATACCTAAGTTATTTTTGGAAATGGCCAGGCATCCCGGATCTTGGAGTTCATTGGCTAAAGACAAGCCCAATTGATGATAATGATGAGCACTATCAATTGGCCCGATCCCGTTGTAACCCACACCAAGTAAGTCGTAAGCATAGAATACTCCTTCTCGATAATCGATCTCTTTAGCTAGGGCAAGCGCATCATAGCCAGAGGCAAGTGACCTTGGATAATCATACTCCTGGTAAGCCGTCCCAATATCAAGCAATAGATCAACCTTTTCTTTCGGATCCGTAGCCTTGGCGAACTGCAATTCAAGGCTGTTTACTATTTCATGTTGGCTAGAACCGACTACGCAAAGACAACTCAGGAGTAAGCATATGTAATTACGCTTGAACAACTGTATGACTTTCTTATTTGATAATTTAACTTCCAATAGTGCTGCAAAATCAAAGCAGCATTATGCACTCAAATGGTTATTGAGAATGGGGGAGACTATAAACGGATAAAGATTTTCGGCTAAGGAGATAGGGGATTACCATTTGACAAGTTCTCATGTGCTAACATAAAAGTATCGATAATTCTACACTTTTACGGGTAAAAAAACCACAACTTAGATTGTATAGGTGAGAATAGATAGGTAATTAAACAAAAAAGGTTAGTCTAATTGCTCTGAGAGTCGTCGAATCATCTCTATACACATCCGGCCATTATGATACGGCGCCTTCCATGGACCTGCCTTGTCTTCTTGCAAGAGTAGGCTTCCGTTTTTTCTACGCCCCCATATCCACTCCCCCCCCTTTTCATCTTTGATATCGAGCTGAATGTACTGCCAAATATCCACGGCTAAGTGTTGAAATGTCGCTTCACCAGATAATTCCCAGGCATTCCAAAAGCCAATAACTGCTTCCGCTTGCGGCCACCAATGCTTATCTGTATCGATTTCTCCATCCGCTTCTTGCTCATTATTTAAGCCCCCCTCCTCATCCAAGCCCTCTCCTGCGGTAACCTTTGCCAGTGCTAAGGCCCAATCTTTTACCGATGATTGCCATTCAGTAGCATCGAAAAGAGCCATGGCCTCGATGATTAGCCAGCTGGCTTCTATATCGTGACCATAGGAAATTACCTTGGATTTTGCTTCCCATTTTTCATCAAAGAATAGGATTAGGTGCCCAGTCTTCTCATCAACAAATCGTTCCATGAAACAACGAATTAGTCGTTTCAAAGCCATTCCCACTTGCTGGTTCTGGCTCGCACGATATAAAGTGGTATATGCCTCCAAGATGTGTAGATGGGTGTTCATAGTCTTAGCCTCATTGGCATCC
>ENA-UENV01000093-UENV01000093.1-marine-metagenome-genome-assembly--contig:-NODE-93-length-27958-cov-3.032695_pt1 | contig 27958 bp, 19 predicted proteins | sample MGYA00237878_ERZ529328 | MGnify/ENA primary metagenome ERZ529328 (study PRJEB26372, sample SAMN05368348) | marine metagenome | biome: cultured habitat; feature: ocean water; material: water; isolation... | reverse complement strand
CTCTGGAACAGTTTTGACCCAAGCAAAGAAACACTCGACACCGAAATGCTGCATGAACGGGAAGAAGATGGCGTCGAAATGAAAGTGCTTCGCTACCGAATCGGAATTTTTAAAGGGCAAAAAGCCATGATGGCAGCCATTTATGGTTATCCCAAAGATGGCAAAAATCTCCCGGGTTTGGTTCAGATTCATGGCGGCGGACAATATGCCGACTATCGCGCCGTCCTTACCAATGCCAAACGGGGTTATGCCACCATCTCCATTGCCTGGGCAGGAAGAATTAATGTACCTGATTACAAAGTGACGCCTGACATTGTAAAACTATTCTGGGACAACAAAACAGATGCCCGAGATTATAAAGTCACCACAGACTGGGGTGCAGTTGATGGCTATCATGCGCCTTGCCGAAATCCTGAAAATAACTTCAATAGCGTTTCTGCAGCCCCCTGGACCTTGGATACCATAGCGTCACCACGTAACAATAGTTGGTTTTTGTGTGCAGTTGGGGCACGTCGTGCTTTAACTTTTCTGGAACAGCAGCCAGAGGTGAATCCAAATAAACTTGGCATTTATGGGCATTCAATGGGTGGAAAGCTAACGGTATTAGCAGCTTCTGATCCTCGTGTAAAAGCAGCAGCACCATCTTGCGGTGGTATTAGCGATAATAGCAATGAAAACGCCCTATACCAAAACACGATTGCTGATGATCCATATCTTAAACAGATTTCTTGTCCTATCATTTTCTTAAACCCATCCAATGACTTTCATGGCCATGTGAGAGATGTTCCAAAAGCAGTGAGCCTGATAAAAACGGACGATTGGCGAGTTGTCAGTTCGCCCCACCACAATCATCAGGATCATGGTGAATCAGAAGTTACAGGACTCCTTTGGTTCGACCAATACCTGAAAGGAACATTTACTTATCCGAAAACTCCGGATACTAAACTGGAGCTAAAAACCAAGAGTGGAATACCATCCTTTACTGTTAAACCTGATCTATCTAAACCCATTCTTGAAGTTGATATTTATTACACGCAGCAAGGTGAGAATGTTGAAGCTATTACGGATAGAGAGAATAGAATAAATCGTTTCTGGCATCATGCAAAAGCAGCAAAAAAAGGAGATACATGGACAGCAGATTTGCCTTTAATCAGTACCACCAAGCCGCTTTGGGCTTATGCAAATGTGCGCTACCCATTGGATGAGCCTGTAAGCGGAGCGGGCTACTATTACCGGATTTATACGACGGAAACCTTCAACATATCTTCTCTTCTTCAGATGGCTACACCCGAACAGATCCAAAGAGCCGGAGTCAGCTCAAGTATGAAACCATCCCTGGTTATTGAAACTTTTGAGCCAGGTTGGGAAAAAGAGTGGTTTAGCTACAAACCCCAAAAGTGGGAGTTGATAACGCACAAACTATACAATGACAAATGGGCAGCGCCCGTAAATGTAAAATTAGCCTTTGACGTCCGTTCGGAAGAACCAAACAAATTGGTAGTTGGAATAGATGCTTATGCGAAAGAAATCCAGCTTGAAGGAGGGGCTGAATGGCAAAGTATTGTATTAGCGGCAAGAGACTTACAAAATCCCTCTGGAGAAAAATTACTTAATTGGACCAATATCATGGCATTTAAAATCAGTGCCAATGAAAGTATAAAACAGAATGCTGATGGAGAAATTGAGCAATCCTATTTAGGGGCTGAATGGAAAGGTAAAAAACCGGAGTTTCGCAAATTAAGATGGCTTAGGAATTAACCGGCAACAAAATGTAAGATTAGAGCAAATATTCTTAATCTATATTTGATAAGCTTGAGTCATCATTAATATTTCTGATTGAAGAACGGATAATAAGTCTTGTTCATAAATAATATCTAATCCACTAGAATGACTTCTACTAAATCTCCGGCAGTTGTCCCAAAGGATCTATTACTGCCTTTTGTCTTAATTACCAGTCTTTTTGCCCTTTGGGGATTTGCAAATGATATAACCAATCCGATGGTATCTGCTTTTAAGAAGGTGTTGGAATTAAATAATGTGCAAGCATCCTGGGTACAGATGGCATTTTATGGGGGATATTTTACCATGGCCTTACCTGCTGCAATATTTGCGAAAAGATATTCCTATAAAAAAGGAATTTTATTGGGCTTGGCCTTATATGCTGTAGGTGCCTTGTTATTCTACCCTGCCGCTGCTTATGAACAGTTTGGCTTTTTTTTGTTGGCCTTGTATATATTGACTTTTGGCTTAGCCTTTTTAGAGACTACTGCCAATCCCTATATTTTATCCATGGGCCCACAAGAAACAGCTACGCAAAGGCTCAACCTGGCGCAGGCTTTTAACCCTATTGGTGCATTAGCAGGTTTATATGCCGCGCAAAATTTCATTTTGGGTTCTTTACAATCGGATGATTTGGATGCGAATGGCAATGCCATTTATGACACTTTATCAGCAACGGCTAAAGCAGGCTTAAGAAGTGCGGATTTAATGGTGATAAGAAATCCTTATGTCATTTTAGGCTTAGCCGTAATAGGAATTTTTGTATTAATCGCAGTAGTGAAAATGCCAGAAAACAGTGAGTCAGACACTGGTGAAAGCATCGGTCAAGCGTTAAAAAGAATTTTTCAGAAAGCTAAATTCCGAGAAGGAGTGATTACCCAAATGTTTTATGTGGGCGCACAAATTATGTGTTGGACATACATCTATCAATATGCAGAAACCTTGGGGATTAATAATCGATCTGCAGTTCCTTATGCAATGACAGCTTTGGGAATCTTTTTAATCGGTCGCTGGGTTTGTACTTTTCTATTGCGCTATGTCAACTCCGGAAAACTGATGATGTATTTTGCTTTGTTAGCGATTGTATTCACCCTGGGAACTATTTTTATCGATGGAATGATAGGGTTGTATAGCCTGGTGATGATTTCTTTCTGTATGTCTTTGATGTTTCCTACCATTTATGGAATAGCACTGGACGGTATGGGAGATGATGCCAAGTATGGTGCGGCCTTTTTAATCATGGCGATTGTCGGTGGAGCAATTATGCCGACGGCACAAGGCATGATCTTAGACGTAGGCGGCTCCGGTTACGCTGACACCCAGATATTGGGTGTACCAGAAGTGAATTTTTCTTTTGTATTACCGATGATGTGTTTTGTGGTGGTTGGTTTATATGGGTATCGTTCTTATCGAGTATATAAGGATTAATGAAAGAACATATCTGCTTCTTCCATTTGCTTCAAGTGGTTTAAAGCTTGACCAGCGATCCGATCTTGTAAAAATAATTAAAGATTAACATGCCAAATCTAATACCTTCTGCCCTAATACTTACGAGCCTTGACGTAAAAGATATTCGGTTTCCCACCAGTAAATATTTAGATGGTTCGGATGCGATGAATCCCGACCCGGATTATTCTGCTGTCAATGTGATTTTAAAAACCAAGCATCCAGAAAGTATAGAAGGACATGGTTTGACTTTTACCATTGGTAGAGGGAACGAACTATGTGTGGCGGCGATCCATTCGCTAGCGCATTTAGTGATCGGTAAATCCCTAAAAAGTATTGCCGCAGATATGGGCGGTTTTTGGAAAACTATTACAGGAGATAGCCAATTGCGTTGGTTGGGACCTGAAAAAGGAGTGATTCATTTGGTAACAGGGGTAGTTGTCAATGCTGTTTGGGATTTATAAGCTAAAGTAGAAGGCAAGCCTCTGTGGCAATTACTTGTAGATATGACTCCGGAACAATTACTATCCTGCATAGATTTCATCTACATCACCGATGCCATAACAAAAGAGGAGACATTAGCGATTTTAACCACAAACGAATCAAGCAAGAAAGATAGAATTGCCCAATTATAAACAAATGGATATCCTGCATATACTAACTCCGCTGGCTGGCTGGGCTACTCCGAAGAAATGGTTCGTTTTGGCAAACAGAATTAAATACTACCGAAGAAATAATCAACAATGAGATTTAACCTTGAGAATAAGATAGCCGTCATTACAGGCGGTGGAAGTGGCATCGGTAAAGCTATAGCTGAAACCTTCGCTGAAATGGGGGCTACTGTCCACATTATTGATAGGTCTGCTGATGCAGGTCATCACACGGCTGCTGAAATCTCCCAAAAACATACTGAAGCCTTTTTTTACGAATGCGATGTTGCTAATACAGAGGAGGTAGAAAAAGTTTTTAAAGAAATAAATGGGGCTGGACAAAGCATTGATATTTTGATCAACAGTGCCGGAATAGGTTTTGTGGGGAACATAGAAAAAACGACCGAACAGGACTTAGATAGGTTATATGGCGTGAATATTAAAGGCGTTTTTAATTGTATCAGCTCAGCAATTCCCGGCTTTAAAGAAAAAAATAGGGGTGTTATCATCAATATGGCATCTATTGCTTCTTCGGTAGCTGTAGCCGATAGATTTGCGTATTCGATGACTAAGGGAGCTGTATTAACTATGACCTATTCTATCGCGAAAGACTATTTAGCACATAATATACGATGTAATTGCATCTCTCCAGCCAGAATCCATACGTCATTTGTAGATGGATTTATCGCCAAAAACTATCCTGGTAAGGAAAAAGAAATGTTTGAAAACTTATCGAGAACGCAACCAATGGGTAGGATGGGAACCCCACAAGAAGTAGCCAATTTAGCACTTTATTTATGTTCTGATGAAGCAGCTTTCATTACTGGTACAGATTTTCCAATTGATGGTGGGTTTATAAAATTAAATGGATGAAAAAATATGAAATTATTAAGATTTGGTGAATCCGGGCTAGAAAAGCCTGGACTAGAATTAGCAGAAAATACTCGTATTGATGTATCTGCTTTTGGAGAAGACTTTAACGAAAAATTCTTTGCAACGAATGGCGTTGAAAGGCTTGAAAAATGGCTCGAAGAAAACAAGGAAAGTTGTGCTGTTATTAAATCTGATGCTCGGCTTGGGCCTCCAATCGCCAGGCCATCTAAAGTTGTTTGTGTGGGGTTAAATTATGCAAAACACGCTGAGGAAAGTGGAATGGGAATACCAAAGCAACCCGTTATATTTTTTAAAGCAACGACATCTATTATTGGCCCAAATGACAATATTATGTTACCGAAAGGAAGTGAAAAATCGGATTGGGAAGTAGAATTGGCCGTCGTAATTGGCAAAAAAACCTCGTATGTGCCCAAAGAGGAAGCAATGGATTATGTGGCAGGTTACATGCTTCATAATGATGTGAGTGAAAGAGCTTTTCAATTGGAAATGGAAGGACAATGGGTCAAAGGTAAAAGCTGCGATACTTTCGCTCCATTAGGCCCCTATCTAGTGACTAAATCTGAAATTGCAAATCCTCATAATTTAGACCTTTGGCTCCATCTAAATGGACAACAATTGCAGTATAGCAATACCTCCGACTTTATTTTTGACATTCCAGATGTGGTCAGTTACATTAGTCAATTTATGACCTTACTACCAGGCGATGTTATCTCTACAGGTACTCCTTCTGGTGTCGGGTTAGGGATGAATCCGCCTAGATATTTGAAAGCTGGAGACGTGGTGGAACTGGGTATTGAAGGTTTGGGTATATCTCGACAAGAAGTGATTCCATTTCAGCGCAATTCGTAGTAAGTCCCTTCTCATTCAATGAAGTTGTTCAAGCATGTCTGCTGAGCTGGGATGGAGAAGATCAATTGAGACTTTTTTTGAGCTGCATACCAGTGCAACGCAGCAATAAAAAACAGAAGAGTGAGGCATAAAGTGCTTCATCACGGCCAGTGAGATATTTTTGAACAACTTCAATACATTAAAATCAAAAAATGGACTTAAACCTAAAAGATAAAATCATTATAGTTACTGGAGGTTCAAAAGGAATTGGTTGGGGAATAACGGCTTCTATAGCTGCTGAAGGAGCAATTCCTTTTATCATAGGTAGAAATGAAGAGGATGTGCTCAAAGCTGTAAAAACCATTAGAAATACCGGACGAAATGCGGCTTACGGAATTGCGGAATTGACCATTCCGGAACAATGTGAAAGTGCTGTAGAAAAAGTAGTAAGAGAATTTGGTAGAATAGATGGCTTGGTGAACAATGCAGGCGTAAATGACGGCATAGGACTCGAACATGGCAATTACAGCGATTTCATGCGTTCTATACAGCGAAATGTAGCACACTATTATTTGATGGCCCATTTAGCACTACCACACTTAAAAAAAAGCAAGGGAGCGATTGTTAATATTGGTTCAAAAACTTCATTGACTGGGCAAGGAGGTACTTCCGGTTATGCTGCAGCCAATGGTGGACGAAATTCGCTAACTAGAGAATGGGCAGTAGAATTATTGCCCTATAGCATCCGAGTAAATGCTGTCATTGTAGCGGAATGTTATACGCCACTATATGATAGATGGATTAAGTCTTTTGATAACCCGGAAGAAAAATTAGCGGGAATAACAAAAAAGATCCCCTTAGATAATAGGATGACTACTGCCGAGGAAATCGCAGATACTGTGGCTTTTTTGTTATCTAATAAGTCTAGCCATACCACAGGACAGTTGCTATTTGTAGATGGTGGATATACCCATTTGGATAGAGCGCTATAGCAGAGTTGTTTAAAAATGATAAGATATGAGCAAGTCTAGCAAAGACATAAAATACAATTCAAATTATCCCTCTACTGAAGATTTGAGATCAAAAGCAATGAAGCGAATTCCAAGATTCGCCTTTGAGTATTTGGATGGAGGTTGCAATGAAGATGTCAATTTACAGAAAAATACGGCAGAAATTCGAGAGGTAGAATTACAGCCTCAATATTTGACCCAACACCTTGGGTCAAATATGAAAACCAAAATATTTGGACAAGAATATGATGCACCATTTGGGATCGCACCTGTTGGATTGCAAGGGTTAATGTGGCCCAATGCACCAGAAATTTTAGCTAAAGCAGCTTTTGAGCACAACATACCTTTTGTTTTAAGTACGGTTACCACTTCAAGTATTGAGCGAATAGCAGAGATTACGGAAGGCAAAGGATGGTTTCAATTATATCATCCAACAGAAAATGAAGTAAGAGATGATATGATAAAAAGAGCAGCAGTAGCGGAGATGCCTGTTCTAGTTATTTTAAGTGATGTTCCGACTTTTGGTTTTCGCCCTAGAGACATTAGAAATGGATTGGCCATGCCACCAAAAATGTCTATTAAAAACATACTACAGATCGTCGGCAAGCCCAATTGGGCACTCCGAACCTTATTCCATGGACAACCGAATTTTGAAACCTTGAAACCATATATGCCCAAAGGATTGGACTTAGCACAGCTGGGTAAATTTATGGATGAAACTTTTTCTGGCCGCCTAAATGAAGAAAAAATCAAACCGATCCGGGATATGTGGAAAGGAAAGTTGGTGTTGAAAGGTGTGGCTACAGAATCCGATGCAGAAAAAGCCATAAAATTGGGATTAGATGGTATAATTGTTTCTAATCATGGTGGGAGACAATTAGATGCCGGAGAATCAAGTATCAAACCTTTAACAAGAATAGCCCAGAATTATGGTGATCAAATTACAGTGATGATGGATAGCGGTATTCGTTCAGGACCGGATATTGCCAGAACATTAGCATCCGGTGCCACTTTTACTTTTTTGGGACGCGCCTTTATGTATGGAGTAGCTGCATTAGGTGCGCAAGGTGGAGATCATACTATTTCCATGTTAAAGACCCAGTTGCAGCAAGTAATGGAGCAAATATGCTGCGAAGGAACAGCTGATTTTCCTAAATTTATAAAGAAACAAAACCTCCCTAGTACTCTGCCTACGTTTAAATGAGGGTAAGATGTCAGCGATTTTTTGTTCAGATAAAGAAGCCCTCGGAGCCTGATAGCCAAAGGTACCAAGGCGAGGAGGCGACGCAAAGTTGGGTAAAAAGTCCCCAGAGGTTACCCCATTATTTTGCTCTTGACAGAGCATTAGGGTTGCCCTTGTCGCTTATATTCAGCAGGTGTACATCCATAGACCTTCTTAAAAGACTTCGTAAAGTAAGACTGGCTTGAAAATCCCACGGAATACATCACTTGATTGATCATTACTTTCGAATCATTTCCCAAGATATTCGCTGCCTTTTTTAATCTAAAAACCCGAATGTATTCATTCGTATTAATACCGGTTAAAGCATTGAATTTTCGGTAGAATTGGACATAAGACATATGCATTTTTTGAGCTAGCATATGTACATTCAAATCAGGGGATTGATAGTTTTCTTCTATTAATTTTTTGATGGCTTGCAAAAAGACCTGATCTCCGGATGCTACTTTAATGTTATCCGGTTCCATCAGCAAGTTCATTTTAATGAATTCTGCTTCTTTTTGCCTGGTTTTTATCAGGTTTTTAACTTGTAATTCCAGTAAATGGGGTGAAAATGGCTTGGGGATATAAATGTCCCCTCCTTCCTCAAATGCCGTCTTCCTGCTTTCAAAATCATTTAAGGCGGTCAATAAAACCAGCGGGATATGACCGGTAAGTTTATCATTTTTAAGTTTTGCACTGAGCTCAAAACCATCCACTCCTGGCATCATTACATCTGTAATAATTAAGTCTGGAATATTTTGGATCGCCAATTCAAAACCCACCTCCCCATCATTGGCGCTAAGTACTTTGAAGTCTTCTTCAAAAAGGCCGACAATGAACTGTTGAATTTCCACATTATCTTCAACAACAAGCAAGATAGGTAGCTCTTCTGCTGCTGGAGCTGCGGAGGAATACAATTCTTCTACCCCATTTACTGTGGAAAAAGTACCTGATTTTTCCTGCTTCGACGGCTTTCTCGTTTCTTCCCTATGATGATTTTTCTTGTCAATGGGAAGAAACACTTGAAAACTTGTTCCTTTACCTTCCGTACTAGTCACTTCGATTTCGCCCTCGTGCATCTCAATTAGATTTTTGACCAAGGATAATCCAATGCCACTGCTACCAAGTAGGCCTTTATCTTTCTCTCCTTGAAAGAATCGTTCAAAGATATGAGATACTTCTTTTTGGGTCATTCCTTTACCCGTATCTTCGACTTCAATGATTACGGAATGCTCAGCGGCCAAGCTAAGGTTTACAGATATTTGTCCTCCTTCCTGTGTATACTTAAAAGCATTGGACAATAAATTGAAAAGCACTCGCTCAATAATGGCCGGATCGAACCATCCGATAATTGATTTATCAGGAATATTTAATTCAAACTGAATATTTTTGTCCGCCGCATAGTCAAAAAAGGCATTAGCCGTTTTCCTAATGAACTCGCCAAGGTCATTCTGCGAAACGGCCAATCGGGTTTTTCCTTGGTCGAGTTTCCGAAAATCAATTAGGGTATTGGTCAGATTCAAAAGTCGCTGCCCATTAGCATTGATGTTTGAGATCATTTGTTTGAGATCAGGGTGCAGTTTTTTGTCATATAATATTTTTTCTAGAGGGCTTATGATCAGCGTCAAGGGAGTCCTGAATTCATGACTAACATCTGTAAAGAATTTCAGTTTAGCTTCATTGATTTCTTTGATATGCTTTTTCTCCCTTTCCTCGGCTGCAATCCTTCGTCTCAATTGCAGCATAAATTTCAGATATCTGAATATTATATATCCGGCTGCAACAAAAAGGATGAAATAGACAAGAAAGGCCAAGTTGGTCAGGTAGTAGGGTTTTAGGATCGTTAGTTTTAGAGTTTGAGGCAGTAAACTTTCAAGACCATCCCCATTATAGCTCCTCAATTTGAAAAGATAGGTTCCGGGCTGTAATTGCGAATAATTGGCAAATCTTTGGTTGTGATCCACAGAGATCCAATCGTTGTCTGCCCCTTCTAGCATGTACTTAAAGAAGTTCTTTTTCGGTGCAGCATAATGCATGGCCGCAAATTCAAAAGTCACCTGATTAAAATGATAAGGTAATGTAAGTTCTTGCGTTTTATGGATAGGTTTGGATAGCACATCCTTCCCTTGGAATTTTCTATTAGGGTGTACCGGTTGATTAAATAGCTTAAGGCCAGTAATGATGGGCCTAGGAGGGTAAGGGTTCTCAGCAATATCTAAGGGGTTAAATATAGTCAAGCCCATTAATCCTCCCATTAGCATAATTCCATTGTCCAAAACCCAATGAGAAGTCTTGCGGAAGTTGTTGGCGGGTAAACCATCTTCCATGTTAAACCCTTTGGATTCCAGCGACTTTGGATTCAGTTTAGCGATCCCTTCATCAGTACTGATCCACAAGAAGCCATTGGCATCTTCTAATATGGAATAAATAGCATTATCAGGTAAGCCATCCCGCTTGGTAATTCGTTCGAAACTGACTATCCGCTTACCATCATCCACCAAGACTTTATTAAGCCCGCCACCAAATGTTCCCACCCAAACACTACTGCTATAGCGCTCCTTGTGTAATGAAAATATATTGTTGCTACTGATACTATGATCATTAGCCGGATCATACCTAAACACCTCAAATTCCGGTACTTCACGATAGTTTTTCAACAAATACAAGCCATTTCTGGTGCCAACCCATAAGCCAATTTCTGGATCAGTCATCATTACATTTATGATGCCAGTAGGATACCGAACTGGAGAATTCCCGCTACCATCATATATTTCATAGGTAAAATTTCCGGAAATTAGATCAAGAGAAGATTTAGCTAAAGTAATTTTGCTCAGACCCGAATTGCTTCCAAACCATATTTCATTATCAATCTGTAGGATAGCAGTAATCTCCTTTGTACTATATAAAGTTTGAAGAGGATGATCAATAGGCAGATTAACAAAAAGCTCTTGATCAAGATTATATATTTTTAAACCATTTGCGGTACCAATGAGAATCAGTTTTTCATTGGTTTCATGAAGACAGATGATTAGTTGATCTTTTAGGTAATGATCAAAGGTGGTTTGATAAATATCTGCAAATGAAAAAGCCGTTTTTGAAACATTTACTCCTTTTTGATAAGTTCCTACCCATAAACGTTTTTTGGAATCTAGCATTATCCCACTTATCAGGTTACTAGAAAGACTGGGCTTATTAAAATGATGAGCACTTAAATTGAAAAATAGTTTTCTATTTGGATCAATTTTGCTGACGCCACCATGTGCAGTAGCAAGCCAAATGACCCCGGATTTATCCATAATGATGTCATTAATCACATCGCTCCCTATACTTTTTGGGTTATCTTCCTGGGGTTGATAATGCTCAAAATTGCCATCCCTTTCGGAAAAAGTATATAATCCATCCTGAAAGGTTCCTATCAGAATATGACCTGCCTGATCATAAAACAAGCAAGTGACGTTCGTATTTTTCAATTCTAGGCTCTCTGTATAATGAGTGGGTTTTTCATCCCAAGTATAGCTATAAGAATGCCCCTCCTCTTGCAGTCTCAAAAACTTTATACCGTCGAGGCTTCCAAGCCAAATCATGCCATCCGTATGCTCATAGATTGTATTAACCTTCAATATTTTGTCTTCCACCTTGTTAAAAGAATGGAGTATATTAATACCACTAGAATCATTTCCATTAATATGATACAAGCCTGTATTTGATCCAATTAAAAGGGAAGAATCGGGTAGTATATGCAGGTCAGTTATTGCTGTCTTTTCAGGAAAAAGTTGTTGGCCAGTATGAGCCTGCGTAATCTCTTTTACTTCAAATTGATTATTTACTTTATTCGTTTGTTTCAACACATATAAGCCTTCAGATGTAGCCAACCAAAGGTCATGTTTTGGGCCTTCCAGTATTTCATGGAATATCACATTTTTGCCAATTATATTGTTTAAAGCATTAATCCATACGAATTCATCTGTATTAGCTCGATATAAGCATAATCCGTCATAGGTACCCAGCCAAAGATTTTCATTTGAATCCTCGTATACCTTCATGACCAAATTGTTAAGTAAGGTCGTGGAATCTCCCGGATGAGGAATATAGGACTGGAAGGAACTCCCATCATGCTTGATCAATCCATTGGACGTTCCCAGCCATATGAAACCTGTTTTATCTTGAATAATCGAAAAAATGGAATTCTGATTTAGGCCTTCTTTGTTGCTAATATTCTCGAAAGTAAGTGGAGTAATATTGGCGCCAATTAAAGTTGGAGCAGATGATGTCAAATAAAATATAATAAGAATATGTTTAAGTAGGAATGTCAATTTCTGCCTTCTGTAGTTACCAAAAGGCCGATCATTGAGGTCATTTTCATTCTCACTTCTATTCATCTAATCGCTAATTATGGTGCTTAGTATACGCTGATGGACTCATGCCCAATGCATTCCTAAATTGTTTGTTGAAATCACTAGTTAATGAAAAGGACAAGAGAAGCCCTACTTAACTAAGAATGCGATCCTAATCTAGGACTTTTAGTCTTAATAATCCGATTTAGTTTTTCTTTTTTCAAGAAATAATTGATTGTTTTTCACGCTAAGTGATGGTGAAAAAATGAATCCCCGATTTTGGGTAAGCTACTTTGTTGATTGGCTAGGCAAAGGAGCTATTCATGAATGAGAAAATTATTGTTTTACCATTACTGAAAAGCTGGAATTTATCCAGGTGCCAACTTTCAATCATTTCTGCATCAATCCACTATTCAAAACCTCTCGACACAGGTCGATTCCTCACCTACTTTATTTTACTCTTTGCAGTATGTTTAATAGTGAGGCTTTTCGCCAAAAATAATAAGGCAAGTGATAAAGTATAGATTAGAGTAGCAGTCATATCAATGAGTAAGCGGTTAGTGAAAAGAACAGGCTGATAGCAATAGCGCAAAAACACATACGCTCAATACAAATCCGTCATTTTTTGAATTGCTCATGATTCTTTATCCTTTGGGTATTCAGGGTTGGGACGCGGCAAAGGAGCATTTACCTGCTGGCGCCACTCGCTCAATGCGTGCAAAAGCGCTTTTGCTTTTTCAGGATTCGCTTTTTCCAGATTATTCTTTTCTCCTATATCCTCTTTTAGGTTGTATAACTCTACATGATTATCCTCTAAAAACTCCAGCAATTTCCAATCACCCAGGCGGATAGCACTCACCGGCGTGGTGGTAGGATAATAATGTGGATAGTGCCAATAAAGCGCCCTTTGCTTTAAATCAGCCTGAGGATTTTTTAAAACGGGAACCAAGCTTATTCCGTCGAATGCCGCAACCTGCACGGGATCGCCTTTAAGCTTGGCCATTTCCAATAGTGTCGGGTAAAAATCGGGCGTCGAGATCGGGTAATCAGATGTGGTGTTGGGCGTAGTAATACCTGGCCAACGAATGATCGTCGGAACCCGAATGCCTCCTTCATACAAAGCCCCTTTGCCCGAACGGAGCGGAGCGTTGTCAGTTACCGTTTGCCCATCCCATTCATTAATAAATCCACCATTATCTGAAGTAAATATGACAACGGTATGATCTGCTACATCTAGCTCATCCAATTTATGCATCAATTTCCCTATGTTTTCATCTAAGCTATGCACCATCGCCGCATAAATAGCATTCTGGTGAGACATACCTGATGCCAACTTCTTTTGGTAGTATTCCACTATTTCTGGCTTACCTTCGATAGGGGTATGAACCGTATAATAGGATAGGTTAATAAAAAATGATTCCTCCTTAAATCGTTCCATAATGGAAATCGCCTCATCTGTCAGGCGGTCTGTGAGATATTCGCCGTCCCGGTTTAGGTCATACTGCCCATTTACACTCCTTTCTAAGTCAGGTACAAAGCGAGAAGAACGATAAACCTCCCCACGATAAGGATAAAAGAAGGTAGGTGGACACCCCCAGACCGTTGCCCCTACATTGATGTCAAACCCTTGCAGTTCTGGGAAATGTGCTCCATCCCCGACATGCCACTTCCCAAGGTGAGCTGTCACGTAGCCTCCCGCCTTCAATGCCTCAGCAAGGGTAATTTCGTCCAATGGCAGATTCGCTGATACATCCGGAGGAATCAATTTTTGGTCAAAGAGTGAATTCGTGGCTGCCTCCCGCCAGATGGTCATATTGAGTCTTGCAGGAGACTTGCTAGTAAGTAGGGAGGCACGGGTTGGCGAGCAGATCGAAGCGGCGGCATAAGCATCGGTAAAGGTTTGACCTGTGGCGGCGAAGGCGTCAACATTAGGGGTTTCGTGCAAGTCGGCACCATAGCAGCCCAAGTCAGCCCAACCCAGGTCATCAACGGTTATCAAGAGAATATTGGGAGGGCCTTCTCTATTGGTCGCTACATTCTTTTTCGGATCAGCAGGATGGCAAGAAAAATACAACAACAGCATGCTGATAATCATTGCTGACCGAGAAATAGATTTTAGGCCCCTGGTATTTTTCATTTTGTTCTGCTTTGAATACCATGATGTAAAACCGTACAACTAATTACCCTCGTACACTGCCCATATTGTCTAGTATTGTTGGTTTTCCAAAGTTCGTTCTAACCTTTGAGTAGCTATTTAGCTGAAATCAATTCCCCCTCCGGTCGAGAGATTTTCATTCAATATCAAGTCTAAAACAAGTTATCAAATATGGATAACTGTAAACCTACATCCAATGTAATAAAAAGCGACCTCCATTTCCTATTTTTAATATTGATAGCTCGACGGCTTCCTGACCCACAGGGACTTCCTTGCTAAAGCCTTATAATTTTTGGAAAACCAACTTAATACATGTCGCAACGAAATTTTTGCTACTACTTGATCAGTTCTCTCTTCTTGAGCAGCTTAGTCTTTCTATCCGCCTGTTCAGAACAGGTGATCAGCATCGAAAGTCCGTCTGGAAAACTAGCGGCTATTGTATTAAAAACAGAGGAGGGCTTACAACTGGCATTAAACCAAAAAGGGCAGCGAGTAAGCACGATAAATTTAGGAAAGTTTGTCCTTGGGAAAGACACTTTAGGATTAGCCTACAAGATTATAGATAGCGAAATCAACAATAAAGAGGAGCAATGGACTCCGATCTACGGAGAGCGCAACAGCATCCCGAATCACTATTCAGTAGTTCAACTTAGGTTGGAGGATCCGCTCTATGCTGATTTATCTTTCCAACTAGAGTGTAGATTATACGATGAAGGCCTAGCTTTTCGCTACCACTTTGCCCCTTCTCTTACCGACACTTTATGGGAAGAACTCACCAACTTTGCCTTTGAGCAAGACCACATGGCCTGGGTAACAGAGCGAGCACAAGGGGCTTACCAAGAGATGCCCATCAGCAGCATTCCTTCCGTGGCAGAACGCCCTTTAGTCATCAACCAGAACGATAGTCTTTTTCTGGCCATTGGAGAAGCTGCCCTTGTGGACTTTGCCAGGATGAAACTAGCTAGTCAAGTAGAAAAGTCCAACACACTCTGTGTAAAGCTGGAAGGACCGGTCAACCTACAACTCGCCAGGCATCAGACTCCTTGGAGATACATCATGGTAGCGGAAAGCCCAGGTCAATTGCTAGAAAACAACTACTTCGTACTCAACCTAAATGAACCGAATCAAATTCAAGACACCTCCTGGATCAAGCCCGGCAAAGTGATCAGAGAAGTGACTTTAACCACTCAAGGTGGAATAGCTTGCATAGACTTTGCCGCACAGCACAATCTGCAGTACGTTGAATTTGATGCAGGTTGGTATGGCAATGAATACGATGACAGCTCTGATGCCACGACCGTCACAGTTGATCCAAAGAGGTCCCCTGGTCCACTTGATCTTCCCTACATCATCGATTACGCCAATAGTAAGGGGATTGGTATTCTCCTATATGTAAATCGACGGGCACTAGAGCAACAACTGGATGAAGTCCTTCCCTTGTTTAGATCTTGGGGGATCAAGGGGGTGAAATACGGTTTTGTCCGAATAGGCTCACAGGAGTGGACCGCCTGGCTTCACGAAGCTGTGCGAAAAGCGGCAGATCATCAATTAATGGTAGATATTCATGATGATTATCGCCCTACTGGCTACTCCCGTACCTACCCCAATCTGATGACGCAAGAAGGAATTCGAGGAGACGAAGAAAGCCCATCGACCGAACACAGCTTAATCACTGGCTTTACCCGAATGATCGCAGGAGCAGGTGACAATACGAATTGCTACCTGGCTTCAAGAGTACCCGAAAAGATGGGCGGGAAAGCTGCTCAGATGGCAAAGGCCATCCTCCTTTATAGTCCCTGGCAGTTTATCTATTGGTACGATCGCCCGGAAGCTTCACCGCACAAAAAAGGAGGAGCAGGTTCCGCACAAAGTATTATCCGTCTAGAAGAAAATCTTGATTTCTATGACCAACTGCCCACCGTCTGGGACAACACCAAGGTACTAGAAGGCAAAATTAGCGAATACGCCACCATCGCTAGACAACATAGGGATACTTGGTATATTGGCAGCTTAGCTGCAAAGACGGCTAGAGCAGTAAACATTCCCCTTTCATTCCTTGATAAAGACCAAGAGTACCAGGCAAAGGTCTATTTCCAAGAGGAAGCCGATCTATCATCCAATGAAATACAAACGGAAGAGATAAGCGTCACTCCAGACATGGTTTTGTCTAGAAGTATTCCGGCGAATAGTGGGGTGGCTATTGTTATTCGGAGGGGGGACTAGGAGGGAGAATACAGAGGGCAGAGAATGCATCAAGGCAATCTGACTTCCGGCTTCTGACAGCAAAGCGATCTGAAATCTGTTGACTGACAGCAAAGCGATCTGACCTCTGTCTTCTGTACCCTAGTACAACGCCATGTCAAACCGCCAACGATACTCCTTAGTCACCGGATGGGCGGGGCCGAGGAGGCGAAAGAGGGCAATGGAGGCGCGTCTCGGAAGGTCATTAGCCAGCGACTTGTCCAATTTGGTGGCTTCGATGAGCTGTTGGATGGTTTGCGTTTGATCGTCTTGGGCCAGGGCTGCTTTAGCTGCCTGCAAGGCATCTCCAGCTTGGCCGTTGGTGCTATTGAATGCTTGGAGTTCAGCAATGGTGCGTATATCCTGAGCCACTTCGGCCATTTCATCGGCGGCCTTGACGTGGGCGACAAGTTCGACGGCCTTTGGGGTATTTTGAAATACCAAGTGTTTGGCCAATCCCACGACCGCTTCTTGAATATCAGGATTTTCAGCTACGAATGCTTCCAACTGGGCTAGGCCTTCTGGTGTTCCAGCATTTTCGATCAAGGATTGTAGATCGGCTTTACGCTCGTCGGGGATATGCTCGGCGAGCCAACGTTCGATCATGTTGCGTGGCTGCGCACCGGTGAATTCGGCAACGACCTCTCCTTTATGAAACAGTTTCACATTCGGGATACTCATGATCTTATATTGCTGAGCAACCTCCGGATCTTCCTCTGTATTTACTTTTACGAGATCCCATTTATCGGCCTGTTCTTCGGCTAACTGTTCAATGGTAGGACCCAATACCCGGCAAGGGCCGCACCAAGGTGCCCAAAAATCTACCACAACTGGGCGTTCAAAGCTTTTATCCAAAACGGCTTGCTGAAAATCCATAGGTTCAAATATTATCGCTGGTCCAAAATCTTGCTGAATTGGTATATTCTAAGTCCTGTAAAATAGACCAAGCTTGTAACTTTAAATAGTCAAACTGCGTCAAAGCACACAAATCCTCCTAATACAGCAGTTTTTTTGCGCATCTAATAGGGGGACGTCTATACTAAGTACATCATCTAACAAAGAATGGTTTTAACAATTAAACTTGACTGCATATGAAAAAGATATTACTCCTAGTTTTGAGCCTTATGTCTCTTCACCTAAGTGCTCAGCAAGAAACACTTTTTGATGACCTAGAAGTACTAGGTGCTTTTGGTGGCCCAATCTTAGAAATTGGTTCTATCAATGGCGAAGTGGGTGCCGATGTAGGTGGTGGTGGCGCCTTGATCTTGAATCGTTTCTTCTTTGGCGGATATGGCATGGGTACCGAATACCCCGAGTATTCAATTGAAGATGGTGAGAATGCTGGTGATTACAACATTCAGTTCCGTCATGGTGGACTTTGGTTCGGTGCTACTTCTAAAACCGGAAAATTGGTTCACTTTTATTCTAGTTTAAAAGTAGGTTGGGGTAGAACTCGCCTAAAATCAGATGGCGATACCATTTTCTCCGATCGTACTTTTGTGTTGACACCTGAAGCTGGTTTTGAAGTGAATGTTACTGACTTCTTTAAGTTAGGGTTCACAGCTGGCTATCGTTGGGTGGATGGCATCAATCAACTTCCTGGCCTAGAAAGTAATGACTTCTCTTCCCCGGTAGGAGCGCTTACCTTCCGTTTTGGCGGATTTGGTGACGACTGGGATTGGGATTGGTAGGAAGGAAAGAAGGAAGTACAGGCCAGTATCTTGGCGTACTTCCTTCTTTTGGTTTTTTGGGTCGATGGTCCACAGTTCATAGTTGAAAAACTATCGACCATGGACTATTGACTATCAACCCTCCAACGGAGTGCTACCGCCCCCTATTCCAGCGCTAGAATCATCTTCTTCGGATATTTCACACTGTAGTGGAATCCAATCTCTTTCTTACTATTTGGAGCCAAGTCCAATTCCCACTTCAATTCTCCTGACTTTTCGTCAAACTTCGCTCCCTTGGCTTTATCCAATTTAACTTCAACCTGATCAGTCGTACTCAAAGGAACTTGATCTACTACAACTAAGTTGATGGCCTGTCGCTTCTTGTTCCGGATCTCTATCTTCCAGCCGGTCTTTTGCGTTTGCTTAGAGCCAATGAACTGTCGATCTTTAAATTGCTCATCTCGTGTTCTTTCCACTACGATGCCTTTATCCTGTCCCAAGGAAATGCTCAAGGTGTCCTGCGTACTGTTGACATCCAGGTGTGATTGCCCCAAGAAAGTGCCTTCAAAGAAGAGGTTGGCGGTACCGCTTAATAGTTGGAAGTCTTCCCAATTGGTCACCTTGGCTGTGAGGTAGGCATTCTTATCTAGTTTGGGAGCTACATAATACTCGTAGGTAGCTGGTAATTCGTGCTCGTCGATGCCCACGGTATAGGGTTGCCCATTGCTAGGTACGTCATAGGGAAGTCGGATTTGAAACTCGATGGAGGTGGTGTTTTCTACTGCGGTGGCATTGGCATAAGTGGCTTGTACTTCTTTTTTCAAGGAATATTCATCCTCCTCTGCCACTTCCTCCTGAATGATGGCATAGTCAGCTCTATTTTGTTCTAAGCGGCGCGACTTATTTCTGTAGGCAACAGGAGGGGTAGTGTACAACCACCAGGGCGTAAGCACTGGGCGAGTTCCGGACTGTCGTGGATTCCCCGTAGATAGGCTTAGTTTTACCTGGTCCCAATCCTCACCGGAATTTTGATAGACCTTAGCCTTGTATTGCAATTGCGCAGGGCTGTTAATGTCCTTCACTCTGATGTCATACAATGGTGTCCATCCAGCATTATTGATCAGGTAGGTTAGGGTGAAGGTAGCTTTGGATACCTTATCGGCGCTAACGGTTACCCACACTTCACTGGTAGCTTTAGGTTCGTATTTAGCTTTTAGGGTCTGCAATTGTTGATCAATCTTCTTGATCTCTCCTTGCAGTGTTTTGATGGATTTGTTAATGCTTAACTTCTCCAAGCGGATCTCTTTGATTCGACTGCGGTAGAATTCGGCGGTGGCCTTTAGGTTCTCAATATCGACGCCGTTCTGCTGACTAGTCAAAGACTTATTGGCGATAATCAGGCTTTCTTCTTCTTGATAAACAGATAATATCGCTTTTTCTTCTGCTAGCTGATCACCGAAAGTCTCTCTTTGCGCTCTTAACGCTTCCAGCGCCTCATCTTTTTCCGGTGGAGTCAGATGGTCTAACTTATGATTAATGGAAAGTATGGTAAAATCTCCAACAGAGGAAAATTGAATACTATTGGGATCTATCTGAGGGGAAATGCCGGTGAAGATCAGCGTGGACTGGCCTTTGGCTATATTAGTTTGGCCGCTTCGACTAACTTGTGCACCTCGTTGAAAAACGGTTACTTCTTTGATTTTGGAAGGGATCTTGTTCTCGGTAGCTGCTACTTGGGTCCATTGAAACAGACAGAGGGCGATGAGAAAAACAATACTTCTTTTCATGGTTTTTTGCTTTTTATCATAGGATGTAAGCAATACTGAAAATGCATAAATAGGTAGCGAAAAAAAGTTTGTGACATTTTCAAAACCTTTACAAAGTATTGGTTGTCATATTGTTTTGAGGTTCAAAAAAAAGTCTTTTTATGGATAGTTCTCAACTGCAAGTCATCAATAATGAGGCGAAAAATCGCTTTGAAGTCAAAGTGGATAAGTACTTGGCCATTTGTGAATATAAATTGATCAAAGACCGGATCATCTTCACCCATACGGAAGTACCTACTGCCATAGAGGGCCAAGGGATAGCAAGTCGTCTTGCTAAGGCTGCACTGGATTACGCTGTTACCCATAAGCTGAAAATCATGCCACTTTGTCCATATGTGGCTGCCTATATTAAGCGGCACCCCGAATACTTACCTCATGTAATGGAAGGCTTCAATATTAAATAGCCATCCAGCTAGATCTTGAGATAGGCTAGATAAAATCGATCAGTTTGGGATGGCTTCTAGCCATTTGTTCGTAGCTTTCCCGAATGGAATCAGATGCTACAGTAATTGGTGTGGACCTAGGAGGTACTAAGGTGCAAGCCGCAAGAGTACAAGCAGGTGATATTAAGGAAAGTCAAAAGCAATTAATCAGTTCTTCGGGGAAAGAGGAGCAGGTTGTTGGAGAGGTGAAGGCGGTGATATCAGCAGTGATGACAGAGTCGGTGAGTGGTATCGGTATTGGCGTGCCTAGTGTAGTAGATGTTGAAAGGGGCATCGTTTATGATGTCCAGAATATTCCCTCTTGGAAAGAAGTCCATTTAAAAAGCATTTTGGAAAAGGAGTTTGGTATACCTGTGTCCATGAACAATGATGCCAACTGCTTTGCGTTAGGTGAATATCGGTTTGGAAAAGGGGCCGGGACCCGGAACTTTGTAGGACTGATTATTGGTACCGGAATGGCGGCGGGTATTGTACTCAATGGGCAACTTTATAACGGACGCCATGGCGGGGCAGGGGAGTTTGGGATGATTCCCTATCGTGACCAGTACGTTGAGTATTATGCCAGCGGACAGTTTTTTGAAAATGTACACCAAGTTTCGGGCTTGACGGTAGCTCAGCAGGCAGCCAGCGGAGATGCGACCGCACTCGGCCAGTTTGCCGAATATGGTCGCCATCTCGCCAACGGCATCAAAAGTATCTTATATACCCTGGACCCCGATAAGATCGTTTTAGGGGGCTCAGTGAGTCAGTCTTATGCTTTTTTCAAGGACGCGCTCTGGGAGGAACTATCCACCTTCGCTTACCAACCCATCATTGATGATTTGCAGATCGAGGTATCAGAGCATCCTATGATTCCGGTCCTTGGAGCATCCAGTTTATGCTACGCTCCCTTAGCTTGAATTTCAGGATACCAACCTTTCCTTTGCATGGCGTCAAATTGGGCCTGGATATCATTCGATCGATCATTACCGGCTTGAAACTAATTGAAGATCGCAACCTTGTTTTTATTTGTAGCGCTTACCGTGTTTGATGACCATATCTACATCTTGCAGTAAACTGATGTAGCGCAATACATCTCCATCTACCGCTATTATATCTGCGTATTTCCCTTCGCTAATGGTTCCCACTTCATTGCTGACACCCATAATGACGGATGGCCAATAGGTAGCTGCCTTGATCGCATACATCGGATCAATACCGAATTCATTCACCCAAACATCCAATTCATTCCAAGTGGACTGACTGTGGAATTTCATCGGGATGCCCGAGTCGGTACCAATCAATAGCACTACACCAGCTTCCATCAACTGCTTCACCTTACGCTCTAGGGTAGGGCGGCGAGTGGGGGTGATCTGGAAATAAGGGAGGCGACCAGGGTAGCGAATGGATTGCTTGATATCTTGTATGATAGAGTCGGGTAGTCCCAAATGCCAAGAATCGTTATCGAGTCTTTCGGGGTTGTCTCTTACGTATTCATAGTTGTAAAGGCCTTCCACGGTAGGCGTCCAGAACAAGGGGCCTAGATTCATCTGAGCCGTCCGCTCTTTGATCATCTCAAGTACGTCTGCTGGGTATTCCGGCGCGGAGGAAAGACCGGTATGTTCGAAGCAATCGATACCTGCTTTTAGGCCTCGACGAATCTCCTCCGGGCGATGGGAATGCGCCACTACGGTGAGATTGTGTTTATGGGCTTCATCTACTACGGCTTCTACCTCTTCCATGGTCATCTGGTCCTGATCGATCAATTTGATACAGTCGACACCAGCATCTGCCAATTTCTTGACCTTTGCCCTGGCATCAGCCACCCCCCTCACGCCCCATCTGAACAACTCCGTTCCGGGATAGGGTTGGTGTTGAATGAAAGGGCCAGACATATACATCGTAGGGCCGTCAATTTCTCCTTTATTGATTCGATCGCGCACATTGATGCTGGCTTCCAGAGGTGCGCCTAGGTCTCTGGCACTTGTCACTCCGGCCAACAATAGCTGATTGGCAGAAGAAGGCATGATTACGCTTTCAAAAAGGTCGGGGTATTTTTTATCCCAATGTGCATAATCACTGTGGCCATTGATCATCAAATGTACGTGCATATCCCAGAGACCAGGCATGACACTCATGCCCTCCGTCGAGATGATCTCCGCCCCTTCTGGGATGGCCAAGTTGCCTTGATGTCCCACGGCTTTAATCCGCTCTCCTTCGATGATGATGACACTGTTTTGAATCGGTGTGCCGCCGAAGCCATCGATTAGGGTGCCCCCAACTAGGGCTTTGATCTGGGAAGATTGTGTAAAGGATAGGATAGGAACCAATAGAAAAAATACTACTTGGAAAAGCTTCATTGAACGCATGTGTGTAAGTTTTAAGTTAGCCGAATATAATCTGTTTCTGTCTGATTTTGGCTTTTTTAGCAGGATTCCAAGGGCATCCGTGGAGGAAATAATCTATATTTGCCTTGCGTTTTATTGATGTGATGGTTTCGCTACATACACTAAGACAACTGTGCCTTTCTAGTCGTTTTCCACTTTACAAGTAATTGCCTACAACCTTTTATACATCCCAATCGTCCCATGATTTAAGAGAAAAGAACACTTGTTCTACGTGCCAAACGATGCACTAAAAGATATGGACTACATTTTTTTCATTAAACGCCTTCTGTAATGAACCGAATTATTTTATTCTTCTTCGTGTTTGCTATGGCATTTTCATGCAAGCAAGCAGAGGAGAGCTATGTGACTAAAACTGCAACGGATGAGGCAGGGTACACCTATGAATATGTTACAGGTGATGACTCTAAAACGCGCATTTACACATTAGACAACGGCTTGAAAATATACACCAGTGTCTACAAGAATGCGCCACGCATCCAGACTTTTATCCCTGTGAAAGCAGGAGGAAAATTTGACCCGGCAAACTCTACTGGATTGGCCCACTATTTGGAGCACATGATGTTCAAAGGAACTGACGTTTTTGGTACCAAGGATTGGGAAAAGGAAAGAGTATTTGTAGACAGCATTGAACAGATGTTTGAACACTATCGTACCTTGACAGATCCGGAGGAACGCAAAGCATGGTATGCCAAGATCGATGCGGTTTCTAAGGAAGCTTCTCAGTATGCCATAGCCAACGAATACGATCGGATGATCGGTTTGATTGGGGCAAAAGGTACGAATGCTTATACGACTGATGACCGTACCGTTTACATGAATGACATCCCTTCCAATCAGTTGGAAAATTTCTTTAAGATCGAGGCTAACCGCTTTGGTAAGATTGTGAATCGCTTGTTCCATACAGAATTAGAGGCGGTATACGAAGAAAAGAATCGAAGCTTAGATAACGATGGCTGGAAAGTGGCGGAGGCTATGCCTCGCCTTTTGTTCAAAAAACACCCTTACGGTTTACAAACTGTAATTGGAACGATCGAGCACTTGAAGAACCCTTCTATCACGGATATCAATGCCTACTTTGACAAATACTACCGTCCGAATAATGTGGCGATCTGCTTGAGTGGTGATTTTGATCCATCCGAGGCCGTTAAATTGGCGGATCAGTATTTTGGTTACTGGGAGGGAAATGATTTAGAGGCGTATAATCCTCCTGCGGAGGATCCCATTACTTCTGTTCAAACAGACACCGTTTGGGGCCCTAATTCTGAGAATGTTTCTGTTGGGTTCAGAATGGGCGGTACTTCCAGTGAAGACTATCACTTGCTACAATTGGTTGACTATCTTTTGGCAAACAGTTCAGCAGGTTTGATTGACTTGAATTTGAAGCAGAAGCAAGCCGTGTTGGAGGCCTATTGCTATGTGAATGCCATGAATGATTACTCCATCCATAACTTCTTTGGTCAACCTAGAGAAGGCCAAAGCTTGGATGAGGTGAAGCAATTACTACTAGATCAGATCGATCTCTTAAAGAAAGGAGAGTTTGAGGATTGGTTAATTCAGGCTGTAGTGAATGACTTCAAGAAGAGTAAAATGCGTTCATTGGAAAGCAACTCTGCTCGGGCCAATAATATGGTGATGGCTTTCACAAATGAAATGGATTGGGCAGAATACATCAGCTTAATCGAACGCATGGAGAAAGTGACTAAAGAAGAGCTCATGGCTTTTGTGAATGAGCATTATGGAGATAACTATGGTGTAGTGTACAAGCTGACTGGAGATGATCCCAATAAGAAAAAAGTAGATAAGCCTGCTATTACCAAGGTTGACCTCGACCGAAATTCTAAATCTCCTTTCTACCAGTCGGTTGAGAATGCGGAAGTCGACGATATTCGTCCCGTATTCGTAGACTATGAGAAAGATGTCGTAAAATCTGAGATTGCGCCAGGTATTCCGATCCTTTATAAGAAGAATGAAGAGAACCAACTTTTCAATCTGTACTATCTTTTGGACTTTGGTACCAACGAAAATCCAAAGATGAAAATGGCATTGGACTACATTCAGTACCTAGGAACGGAAAAGTACTCGGCTGAGGAATTGAAAAAGGAGTTCTACAAATTAGGAGCTGACTTCTCTGTATTTTCTTCCGAGGAGCGATTGTATGTGACGCTAAGTGGATTGAGTGAAAACATGGTCGCTTCGATGCAACTCTTCGAAGAATTGTTAAACAATCCTAAGCCTGACGAGGATATCCTAAAGAACCTGATTTCAGATAGTCATAAGCAGCGCTCGGATGTCAAGAAGAACAAAGGTGCTATCCTGTGGGGTGCCCTTTCGGCCTATGCCAAGTACGGGGAGGACTCTCCATTCACCAACGTACTTTCCAATGAAACGATGGATTTGTTAGAGTCTGGTGAGTTATTGGATTTAGTTAAATCTATCCCGCAAACACAACACCGTATTCTGTACTACGGACCATTAGCCTTAGAAGAGCTAAATGCAACGCTTGGTGAGCATCACCGTGTGCCAGAGAGCCTTCAACCAGCTCCAGAGAAGGTGAAATTTGCGGAACTTGATGCCGATGATCCTCAGGTATTCTATACGGATTATGATATGGTGCAAGCCGAGATTATTTTCCAAAGCCCCGGCGATAAATTCAACAAAGACATTGCAGCAGAGTCACGTATGTTCAACGAGTACTTTGGCGGAAATATGTCGTCCGTTGTATTCCAGGAAATCCGAGAAGCGCAAGGTTTGGCCTACTCTGTTTTTGCAAGCTATTCTCAGGGTACCAAGAAAGAGGCAAACGATCAAATCTTTGCCTACGTAGGTACACAGGTGGATAAGCAGGTAGAAGCCATGGATGCTCTATTAAACTTATTGAATGATATGCCAGAATCAGAGCAAAGTTTCGAGGCTTCTAAGAAAGCGATCTTGAAGAAGATTGAAAGTGAGCGAGTAACGAAGACGTCGGTTTTGTTTAATTACCTAAATGCGGAAGAGAAAGGCTTAACCTATGATATTCGCAAAGATATCTACGGCAAAGTCAAAGACATGAGCATGGCAGACCTAAAGGCTTTCCATGAAAAGCATGTTAAGAATAAAAAGTACAATTTGGCGATCATCGGCGATAAGAATAGACTCAACCTGGTAGCACTAGGTAAGTATGGTATAGTTCAGGAATTGAGCTTAGCAGAGCTATTTGGCTATGATGATCCGAAGAAAGAACTGATGAACTAATAATTTCTTAGTATGACTACGAAAGCTGGATGCGAGCGCGTGTGTTGCGTCCACTTTCTCTCACTATTCTACAGCAAGGCATCTGGATGTGAAAACATCTAGGTGCCTTTTTCGTTGTATTCTACGAATCATCAAAACTATCTATGCGAAGCTCTTTCTCTATAATTTTTCTTCTGTTAGCTGGCGCCTTGTCCGCCCAACATTCCATCAACCTTTCCTTAGAAGCCCCAGTTGGTCAAGGGACTATCCTCATTGCTGTCTACGGGAGTGAGGCTGATTTCGATACAAATGAAAATGCGGTTAAGTCTGCCAAAGTGGTGGTCACCAAAGTAGGGACGTATCAAACGACCTTAGAGGACATTCCCAGTGGAAAATACACCATTGCGCTATTCCAAGATGTCAATGACAATGGCAAGTTGGATACCAATTTGCTGGGTATTCCCAAGGAGCCGTACGCCTTTTCTCGGAGCCCCAAGGTGAAATGGCGTGCCCCAAAGTATGAAGAAGTGGTGTTTGATTTACAAGCCTCCCAGGATATGAAGTTGGTGTTGAAAAAGTGGAAGAAACGCTAAAGGTTTGTAATGAATAATGTTGAATTGAGCATGGAGAATTGTTGATCCTGACTACTCTATATTTCAACATTTTTCATTCAGCATTCTACACTACAAACCCCATTCAACATTAATAATTCAACATTAGACACTAAAAATGGATTGGCCAATCATCTTTCGCATGTTACTCTTTTTTGGTGCATTGCAAGGAGCAGTGATGGGAGGGATGTTATGGCGGACAGATGAACCTCAACGGCGAGCCAATCGATTCTTAGCTATTCTGCTTTTCTTTTTGTCTTATCGCCTCTTAATGATCGGTATGGGGGTGAGTTACACCAGCTGGACCTATCATGTGTTTTTAGAGTACAACTGGTTATATGGCGCGCTGCTGTACTTCTATGTGCGCGCCTATGTGGAGACGGAATGGCGATGGCGGCGGCGCGATTGGGTGCATTTCATTCCGGTGGCGATAGAGTTTCTTTTCGCTAACTTCGTTAAGATCCAAAATTTTTATTGGGATGGTAGCCGAGATAGTCTGACCTGGCTAGGGGCGGAGGCCTATGTGCTGTGGATGCATACTCCCTTTCAACTCATCATATTCGCCGGGGTGATCCTCTTTTATACCTACAAAGGCTGGCAGTTGGTCTCCAAGGAGGGGGGAGAAGAAACGGGACAACTACTTCCAGCTTCACTCCAATGGATTCGGTTGATCTTACTTGCCTACTTCGCCTTCGGTATCCTCGTGATACTAGTCGGCTTGGTAGATTATCTTTTCTTCAACTATGCCTTCAATCCGTTTTACACTTATCCTACTTACTTAACCTTAGCTATCCTGACCTACTGGCTAGCCCTGCAAGGCTTTGCCCGTCGCAAGGAGCCGATTCACGAGCGCTTGAAAACTTTGAAGGAGGACAAAAGAGAAGAACTTTCTCAATACCTCCCAGACTTGGAGCGCGTGATGCGCGAGCAAAAGCTTTATACCGAGCCTACCCTTTCCCTCGCCACCTTAGCCGAGGCTATCCAAATCAAGCCCTACCAATTGACCCAAATTCTAAATCGTTTATTGAAGCAAAGCTTTAATGATTACGTCAATGCTTTCCGTGTGGAAGAGGCGGTGAGAATGATCCAATCTTCAGACTACGACCATTACACCTTATTATCCATCGCCTACGAATCTGGCTTCAACTCCAAGGCTACCTTCAACCGCATCGTCAAAAAGATGACGGGTAAATCACCGAATCAAATCAAGCAGGAGCGGGGATAATTCAGGCTAGGCTCAAACCTTCGA
>ENA-UENV01000092-UENV01000092.1-marine-metagenome-genome-assembly--contig:-NODE-92-length-28067-cov-3.140900_pt1 | contig 28067 bp, 20 predicted proteins | sample MGYA00237878_ERZ529328 | MGnify/ENA primary metagenome ERZ529328 (study PRJEB26372, sample SAMN05368348) | marine metagenome | biome: cultured habitat; feature: ocean water; material: water; isolation... | reverse complement strand
TAAGACGCCAAAAATGTTTGTTCACCTGCTTAGTGGGATTCATTCCAAACGGCCAGAGATGTTTGGAAAAACGGCCATTGCTAAAATAATCCATGACAAATTAAATCACCTAAAAGGTGGTATACCTGTAACCAATAACTACGGAGATAAATGGAATTTAAGAGGAGATGGGACCTTAGATATGGTCACCTTAAACATCATGAAGAAGGCGGTAGAACAGTCTATCAAGAATTTGATGGATGCCCCAACGCTCGATCAGAATGCCTATCCAGACTACCTATTAGATTTGGTTTGGGGATACGTTCCCAGGCCTACTCCGCAAGGTCAAGGTACCATTAATAGATATATAGTATTGTACACCAATCCCGACAACACGCAATTGGCGATGAGTATTGCGGAGATTATACGCAGCAACTTAGATTTTTTACTGCAGAAACTATTGGACGAAAAAGAAATTAGAAAGGCAGATGACACCTTTTTAGGCGATGCTGCTGACTGGTTCTATGAAAATGTAATCCTCTAAGAAATACAACTCAACAATGATGAAACGATCCTTAATTCATCAATCAAATTCACAACGCTTCCAATATTCAAAGAGACAGTTCAAGAATATGCAACCAGCCTCCCCCCGATATTCTGACACAAAAACCTTTGGGACCCAAGCAGGCCTATCGAATCTTCCTGCATTCAAGCATCTATTGCTGTTCAAGGTCCCTGATCAGATCGTGAGGAATTTAAGAAGTAGAAGTATGAGTGTTCAGTATGCTCACAATGAGGGATACACCAATGATCTCAATACAGATTATTATTCAGCAAAGATTACTAAAATGCCCGTAATCAATGGCAGCACGATGACTTCCAAGGAGTTATTGAAGCATATCCGATTGAATATCAACTCATTCATTAATACCAAGTATGCGGACTTCCAACCCTATAGTTCCAGTATTGATGGGCCGGTATGGAGAAGCGATAACCCCTTAGGAGCGGTGATGAAGATTGATATCATGGGACCAGACAACGCCTCTGTAGTTTGTAGCTTCTACAGCTCGGATGAATTGGGCTGGGGGTTTACCACGATTGAAGCACCAGCCACTGGTGAACACCCCGTAAGTGGGAATAGAGAATTCTTTATTTCAGAAAAATCAGGCTATAATTTATTTGTTATAAAGGGATTAGACATTGGGTCTTCTGGAATACCTGGTCTAGGCCTACCGATACTTGAAGGAATTGGTTATTCTATTGCTGATAAGCTCTGGAAGAGCATGCGGCAAAAGGTAATGAATTTCATCAATTCCAATGGTGGAAGTGCTACTGTATCGCATACCTACCAAAAAGAGACCGAATGGAGATACGTCTATTGGCATTACAAAAAAGACCTTGCCAGTGTATTTGGTCCAGGAGCAGGTTCTGCTTAAGCTAAAGGATGAAACTGATTTCCGTTACGACCATCATTTTCAAGAGACAATCATGAAAGTCTACCGTAATGAACTACGAACCTTACCTAGCTGAATACAATATGCTTCGGCAAGATATACAACAGCGGATCAGTTTTCGATTTCGCCTGTTCAGCCTATTATTAGTCTCCTTGGCTGCTTTGTTACCCCTAGGTATAGAGCAAGTCAACTCTAATATTCTATTCGCTTATCCGATTTTGTCTCTCTTTCTAATCCTAAGTTGGATGCATCAAAGCACTATCATGATCAAAATTGCACGGTACTTAAGAGATGAATTGGAGCCGAAGGTAGACGGGTTGAACTGGGAAGCATTCATACTTAGAGATTCAAAACGGCTCTCCAGTTTTAGCCTCTTTGGATTTTTTGCCACTGCTGGATTTGTCTTATTTTCACAAGGATTGATGTTAACACTAGGATTTCTGATACAGGACGAAAGTACCGATGGAGCTTGGAATATTGTCATGCAAGTAGTCAGCATTGCGGCAAGTGCACTCACATTTCTTTTTTTAATTGTATATCGACAAATGAAACGATGAATTGCTAGACCTGGGAAAACACCAGGTAAGGAGTGGCTTGGGAAATTCACGGGATGAGTTCTCCTCATCCCGTGGGGCTAGGTTTGATCCTTTAGACTAGAACTTATTGGCCAACTTTTTGCGAGAATTGGATGATTTTTTCCGTAAATTTTTTGACGATTTCTCCTTTCATCATATTCATGACTTCCTGATCCGTCGGATAGGCTACCTCTTTCTTGGCAATGAAGCGCTTATAAAATCGGTACTTTTTGCAATCAAAAGTTCGCTTATCCCCGCTATACGTAGCCCAAGAATAGCTCCAAGGAGATCCTGAAATTTCAATTGGTTTCCTAGCCAAGGTTAGGTCTGAAGTCTTATCGCGGATCGTAGATAGGCCACCGATAGTTACATCAATCTGCTTACTATAAGTAGTCACGGTAGCCTTCAGTACCACTTCGCGACCATCAATTTTAGTAGCACATTCACATTTCTTTTCTGTCGGTTCATTACGTTTCTCCCCAATGATCAAGTTTTCCAGACTGGGGTGAAACAGGACATTGGCTCTTTCAGCTTGGTCAAAAGGTAAAAGTTGAAAGAGATCCAATTTTGGCGAGTGCTTTTTTCTCGTTTCATTGATAATAGCGTGAGTCCACTCGACGGTAGGAACAAGGTTTAATCCCGTATTGTTTTTCAGGAGTGTGACGGCCATATGAGTCATGGCTAATGGTTTTAGCTCAGCCAACAGCCCTTTTGCTTGGTCATGGTCAGGCTGATAGAACAGGGCCATCCGGCAAGACCTTACTCCTTGTAGACTCTGCGAACGTGAACGATCATTCGCATGAGTTTGTGCCTGTTCGAAATGAGCCTGAGCCGCTTGAGCAGCTACCTCTTGGTAAAGCGATTCCCATTCCTTTAATCCGGTCTCATAATTCTGTAGATCAAAATTTAAGGGAGGACATTTCTTACAACTCTTATCTGGAAGATTTTCTAGCGCAGTCCGAACAGCCATTTGCTCCTTGATGATGTTAATACCTTTAAAAATAGCTTCCGCTTTCTTATCTAGGGGGTTGGCCGGAGTATTTTTGAGTTCATCGAGCTGATCAGCTGAGCGACTCTTGGCCAAGGGAACATACTCTATTAACCTTTCTGCAGTCCTCTTCAATTTCTTCTGATTATCTGCCATCGTATAGCACTGGCAAGCATTCAAAATCGCTGCACGATAGTTGCCCGCCTTTGCCAACTGATTGGCTTTAGTGCAGTAGAAACGTTCCCCTTTCCCAGCCATCAGCGATTGAGGTCCGGTCTTTATCCAAGGAGTCCTTTGGGCAATAACAGTTGATGCGAATAGCTGAAAAGCGATCAGGGTACCGAAGGAAATTATATACTTCATATGATTGAGGCTTTGGGAGATGGATAAATAATGAGCGTCGACGATCTCTGTCAACGAATGCTAAAGGTGAAGGCTAGTTCTGCTTTAAAGCCAGAGAACTGTTGTAACCCACCTTTGTCCGTACTTTGCTCGTTTTTGATAAATGAAATAGCGCTATCAGACAATTTAAGTCTGGCTTTTAGATCCTCTGTATTCTCTGAGTCAGCGGAGCCATCTAGGAAGATCCGCTCCCGGTATTTACCCGCCCGGCGATAAGCAAAGTTCAATCTAAGTCCAGTCTTTTCACTAATCCGCGCATAGAAGTTCACTTCTGGTTGAATAGACAAAAAAGCTTCGCGCAGCTTGACTTCAATTTCATCACCTAGGAACTGTTTACCATCAATTTCGATAAAAGGAGTAGTACGAGTTATTTTGCCCAATTTAATGTTACCTCTACCACCTCCGAGACTAAGCCCAGGAGCAAAGATGAAATTACCCTTCCCCAGTTGGTAGCTAGTTCCAAAATTGAAAGCCCAGACGTTCGTTTTGCTAGCCCCAGCAACACTGATATCTAGGCTACCCAACCATCTACCCCCGGCCGGGAGAATGATCCCTAGCATACCTCCAAAGGATCTATTTGTACTTTCCAAGTCGGTACCCACCCTAAGACGCTGCGGTTGGGGGGATTCATCCTCTATGAAAACACTTAGATCAGCAGCATCCACCCGATGAGGATCTAGAATAGCCCCAATCCACCAAAAAGATTGACCGTTGGATGGTAACTCGGAAAAGGAATGCTCCAGTCCCACCCAATCCTGGTTGCTACTTAAGCTCTCAATTCCTAGATCGGGATTTGCCTGGGCAGAAAAAGATTGTGCATGCAGTGGAATGGCAACACAATTCATCCAACAAAGCATCCATAAAAGTTGTAATACGATCTTCATATTCATGTGTTTTTGTTTAATTGAAAACATAAAGCTGGCTGGCCAAGGAAGTGGTGCAGACCACTCTTTTACCTCAATTCTGGACAACAATAGCAACTGATTTCAAGACCAGACCTTAGCAAAGCAGATGCAGGATAGTGCACTAATTCGCAGCATCAGCTAGTGCAGGCTAGAAATGGAAGAGCTCAATACAGTTTTCCAATGGTTGGGATTTTCTAACCTTCTAGTTACTTATGTGGAAAGGTGGGTTTACATTAGGAAGGAAGGAGAAAAAAATGTGCAGGCAATAGCTTCAACAGGAGACACTAACACCCATAACACATTAATAAACAACCTATTACAATGAAATAAAAAAATTAGAATTAGTAGACACTTACCAACCTCATTCTTTCTTTAACGAATCCAAGGTAGTATGAATCGAGTCGAGCGGGAATACGGTCGAGTCTTGTAGTAGCAAGGAATCCCTGCCTGGTAGACCGACGGATCTCAACCGTCCCTTGGCAATATTACTAAAAGGGGAAGGCTCCGCTACCCCCTTCTTACGAAGTTTTACGGCATAATAGTAATCGGTATTTCGCTTAATAGATCCAGCAGCCAACTGACCCGTATTTTTATTCAGCTCATATTGATCCCGATATATACCTCTTCTATCCTTGGATGCAATTCCCACAAGGTTCATTTTCGTGGTGTCTTGGTCCTCCGCCCGATAAATCTCGAACGTCAATAGTTCTCTAAATTCTCTAATCATAGGATGGTCCCAGGTCAAATGAATTACCGTTGGATGTTCGTTATAAGTAGCACGCAGCTTACGTGGTGGGCTAAGTTGTATATCTGTGGAGGCTCCCGCTACCTGTCGATAAGCAGAAAACAAGCCCCCCACAGCAAGCAAAAGAAACAAGAATAATACCCGGCGCGAAAAATAATTCAACATATCTTACAATATTACCTAATAGACAGCAGAAAAATACATAAGTAATATGAGAATAGAAGGTAAGTAAATTAAAAATACTCAACCAGACAGATCAACCGGAAGGCTGATGTCGCCTGGAGAAAACAATTTGCTGCCCATACCTCATCATAGTAAGTATAAAACTACAGCATCCATGAGTTTAGACAAAAAAGACTTTCAGGTCCTGCAAACTAATATAGAGCAAAATAGAAAGCCGTTGGACCACTGGCTTAGGAAAAGGGGATTAGATGAGCAAGAAATCCAGGAGATATACCAAGAGGCCTGGTTGAGGATGCTGCAAAAAATGGAAGCTGATCAATACAAAAATCAGGGAAATCCTGCGGCTTACTATGCCACGATCGCACGTAACATTTATTATGAACAAAGTCGCCAAAAAGTCAAGACTCGCACCAACCCCATGTCTGCACAACTAGAGCCATACTTAGCTACTGATGAGACCGAAAACTTTGACCGAATTGCATCCGAAGCATCCATAAGGATATTGTACCAATCTTTGCAGGAAATGAATCCTGAGCATCGGCTTCTACTAGAAAGAAGATACATTCAAGATATGAAACCAAGACAGCTATCTAAGATATACAAACTATCAGAGAACACTATCAATCAAAGACTATGGGCCTATCGGAAGGCCTGTAAAGACATCGCGAAGAAAAAAATGGCCCATCAAGCCGTGATTGAGGAAGAAAAGATAGATCGCTATTTACGGAATATCATGCCAGCCGAAGAGCAAATATCATTTGAGGCAGCATTACAAGAGGATGCAGATCTGTGGCAGGAAGTAAAACTGAGCGCAGCCTTGCTGTTTGTACTCCGTCATCAAGATCGCCTGGAGATCCCAGCTCAGGTATCGGCACCTACATCACCATCATCGGGCGGAAACATAGGATCGCCAATTTCCCAACTGAAACCAGGACTAACATTGTCTGGCAAGGCAATTCTGACCTTGTTCACTGTTGTCTGCCTATCGGTAGTTGTCTATTTATACATGCGTCCGAAAATTGCACTACGAAGTTTAGCACAAATCGAATTGAGTAAAAACCAGCCCGCATTTCTTTCAACCACAGAAGAGTTTCGAAACATTAAAAATCTATATGAAGCGCAGAAATATCAACAAGTGATCGACAGCTTAGCAGCGATCTCCGCTGTAGATAAAATAAGGTGCTGGTTTTGTGACGAGCAGATTGCCTATTCCTATCTCCTATCTGGTAGAGCTAAAGTAGCTGCCGCACAATTTGAGAATCATGTAGATCTCCGGGCTACCGCCTTCATAGCCTTACCTTCACGATATTATTACTCGATCTCACTACTGATTCAAGGACAAAAACACGAAGCCATAGAAGAACTGGATCTACTAATGGAATTAGTAGGGAAAGATGAATCTTATATTCGGTATGATACCGAGCGACTACTACAGGAAGTATTGAGACAAAAATAGTACAATCATGGCTAGACACCACTCCCTACCCATCGCCTTATTTAGTAGCTTAATTCTTCTGCTCCCTGCTTCGTACGGGCAAGGCGCTAAACATGAAAAAACACCAATTCGTCAGCAAGATCGTGATTACTACGAGCAGATGTTACGTTATAATCGAAAGTCTGCCGTGAGACCGCAGTACTCCCTCCGTGAATATTGTCCCGAAGCTGGTGATCAAGGCAATACTCAAACCTGTACCGCCTGGGCAGCCGTATACGGTGCCCTGTCCACCGAATATGCCATTCAGGAAAACAGCATAAGTTCCAAAAGAACCTTTTCTCCATGGTACACCGTCCATTTCCTAACAACAATGCGAAGCTTAAGCTGTAACTCCCCCCTGGCACAATATGAGGTCTTGGAGGAATTGAAGACCAATGGTGCCTGCTTAGCAAAAAATCTAAGCGTCCAGGACCAGTGCCGGGCCAAAATCACCGAATTTCATCGAAAGGAGGCTGAGCAATATCGGATACAAGATTACCGACTCTTGTTTGATATTGATTACCATGAATCTATTGCCGAAAGAATTGATATCATAACCCGAGCAATCCACAGCAACCATCCCGTTATTCTAGGAGTTGGCGAAATCTATCAGAGTTTCAAGCAGTTATCCGGAAAGGAATATTGGGAACCCAAGTCTAAAAAAGTTCAAATTTCGGGCAAGCATTCGCTGCTGGTAGTTGGCTATGATAAAGATAATTTTGAGGTGATGAACAGTTGGGGCAGCAGCTGGGGGCGTAAAGGGTTCGCAAAAGTACCAAAAACGACCTTGGCGAAATGGGCCTTCAATGCCTTTATCCTATTGTGCGGTCAAGAACAATCGCCCCTGGAGCTGGGCTATTTCGTAAGCAAACGCAATCTGAACAACAACATCCAGAGAGACACAATTAACTGGGAATCAGACCTTTTGAGCAACTCACTTACCATTCATTTGCAAGCAAAAAGTCTATTCCAATTCCCAATCCGTACTACCTGGTCTGCCACCACCCAGCGGAAGCCGTTGATCATCAGTCTACTGAAAACCGCTCAGGCATCTCCCGTGCTGGTCAAAGCCAACTACCTAAGCAGAGATACCTGGATGGACATTCCGGGAGCTGATGATCATCTATATTACGATGGAAAAAAGGACACACTAGTAGTCCTGATTAGTTATCAAGACCACCAGAGCTTAGCACCGAGTCTCCACGCCTTACAGCAGCCACTAGGCGAAAGGGAATCTATCGAAAAAGTACTATACCGTCAATTTCCAGATGCCAAACCAGTAAAATGGCAGGAGGAAGGGACGCAGGACAAAGAAAAAAGAGCCATAATTTCCTATAATTGGGCACAGCCCTCGATTAACTATTTCTATATTGTCTTACATGATGATGACTCCTAAGCTCCGTCGATGTTCAATGCTCATCGGATTGATTGTAGTGTTCTTTTCTGGAACGACTATCGCCTCTCAAGATAGTCTAGGTAATTCTAGGTCTTTATTGATGAAAGAGCTGCACTTTGCAGTGACTCAGGACAACAAGCAACCCATCTTTGTAGGTACTGGCAAGGATGGTCAATATTACATCCAGGATTTTAACTCAGGAAGCTCCTACCCAAGTACCATTTTTTCAATACGAGATACCAAGCACGAATATCGGTTCAAAACAGTAATAAAGGATCAGCGCGGTCAATACACCCTCTACGGCTACCGAACTGCTCAAAAAAGGAGAACAAACAGAAAAGAAGCTTGCTATCTCAAAGTTGGCCAAGGTGATCAAGGCATTCTAGTACCACAGCTATTCTTCCCCGGTGCCCCCTCCAATAGCACGGTGATCAGTCAGGTGGAGAATGCCCAGGGACAGACCATCCTGATTGGCAACCAAGGATCTAACCTACTAATCGGCATACTTAACGATAGTAGAGATAGTCTCAGCGAACTGAGAATAGAACCATCGATCCAAGCAGAAGTAGTAAAAGCGTTATATAACAAACAGCAAGAAAGCATCATCCTGATAGCCCAGGAGGCGGCATCTCCAAGGACCGCCCTATTTATCAGAATGCAGGAAGAACAAGTCGATACAGTGGTAGCCTTCCAAAATCGGATCATTAATGATATAACACCCTTTGATAGCAAGTCTTACATCATAACTGGACAATTACAAGAAAGAGGAGGAGATGCCTACCTCATGCAAATCGACTACAATGGTAAAATTTTACAGTCCGACTCCGTTTTCGCCGCAGATTTAGACAGTATAAATGGCTACGGAGAAGAAGCCGGACAATATATATTGTGCCGTAATGGTGGCAGTATTTTCTTAAGTGGGTACACCAGTTCCTACCAAGCCGAAGCCCGACGCCCGAAGTCATTTTACATAAAAACCAGTATTCCACCACCGGAAAATAAAGCAACATTAAAGCTATCCGCCCACTCAAATATCAAAGGGCAAGAACTATTAATCTTGGATGAAGGCCGAGACATCTACCAAATAGTTGGTTCCAAGCAAGGAATACAGGTGGAAAGACGAGAACAATTGAAAAAATTTGGGATCTTCAAAGACTTATATTATCAATACTACATAGATGAGCTATACCTCGGGATCCATATTATCAATCCAGGAGATGCAAACTTCGGACAGGTAAACTTTGAGCTGACCCCAGCAAAGGAAAGTCCTTACCCATATGATCTACTGGAAGCCCCTGTGTCTGCTCGAGCTGATACCAACTTAAGTTTCAGCAACAAGAACATCATGGATACCCTAGCCGTCAATTACACCCCCGTTGCTGTCCGTATAACCGCTACGGATCACGAAGTGATGAAAGACGATACTCTGCTTTACCTTCCGCCGCTTCCCAAACATGAATGGAACGCACTACAACAAAGCATATCCCAGCATTATGTAGCAGGCAAAGACTCTTTCCTCTTAATGATCAAATCCGCCCATACCTTAGCTATTGATCAATGTCATATAAAAGTGAACGAAGAAGCGGTTGCCGTCCGTTGGCATCAAGAGCGAAGTAGGCCATCACCAGGTAGTAAGGACACGCTCAGTGCCGCGCTAAGTTTTCAAGGGCGGCAAACTCCAGTCTTCAAAATATACGAGGTTTATATCCCCAGAAATGCCTTCCAAAGTGGATCCAACTCCATTTCATCCATTTTAAGGAGTGAAGATGTTCATCTTAATAACTGGACAACCGATTTTGAAGTGGAAGTGCCAAGACCTCCCCGATGTCGAATTATCTCCATTGGGGTACCCGGTCATGGCCTCGATTTTCCGCCAGCCGATGCAGAGGCCATGGCACAGGTACTACAAAACCACCATGGTTCAAGCTTGGCATCAGCACCAGAGATCAGTCTGCTGAATTCACCAAGGCAGACCACCTACGACGCGATTAGGAGATACTTTTGGCAGCTACGTTCGGAGCTAGAGGACAGTCAGGCAGACGATATCACCTTCCTCTATCTCTCAGCTCATGGAGAAGTAGATCAAGAAGGAAAGTTACATTTCTGGGCCTCTGACTACAGTATCGACCAGAATCCACACTATGGTGTCTCTTTAACTTCCGATATCATCAAGCACTTTATACCCTACCAGGGAAAACTGATCTTATTAATTGACGCTTGTTACAGCGGTCAGGCCATAGAGAACCTAGAAGACCTCACGCTACAAGGAAGTGGCATCAGCGGGCTGTTTTCCTGTCGGCCAAGGCAAGAGTCTGGTGAAGATGAGGTGGAGTTGAAACAAGGCATCTTCACCCATCATCTCATACAAGCGATCAAGCACCTTGATCCCAAGGCCCCACGACAACTAGATGAAATCTATCAGAAAATTTGGGAGAACACGAAAAGCCTGCATGGGATTCAGGAGGTACGTCAGCTAAGAAATCCATCCACAAGTACCAGTAAGATCTTTAGAAAAAACAAGCCGTAGTCATGAACCAAGTATCCATCATGCTCCCTACCTTGATTATCGTGGTCGTAAGTTTCTTCGCTAAAGACAAAGGCCAAGTTACCATTACCGCTCCTACTCAAGAAACTGAAGGCACTTGTGATTGTCAGTGTAATCCGCAAATGGATTCGACGATATTGATGGAACTGTATTGGTCAGCAGGGGGTCCAAACTGGAAAGAATCCTGGGATCCCGCACAACCTTACCTAGAGTGGGAAGTGGACAGTAGGATACTCGATGTAAGAGATGGTTGTGTTTTTGCACTAGAATTACAACAGAATGATCTCAATGGAGAGCTACCGGAATCTATAGGAGGATTATGTCGACTCAAGAAGCTTTTACTTTACGAAAACGGAGAATTTCTGGGAGGCCCAATACCTGCCAGCATTGGAAATCTATGTAATCTAGAACAACTTAATCTGAACGGAAACAATTTCAGTGGATCGGTTCCAGCAGAATTAGTCAATTGCACTAAGTTGCAGGAATTATCTTTATCTGAAAACCAATTTAGTGGATCCTTTCCTGATCTATCCTCACTTCCGCTAAGGGGATTGGACATCAGTGATAACCTCATTAAGGCCTTTCCATCGCACGCAGCTATAGAAAGCTGGGGTTCCCAATTCTTTGAGGGGTGTCGAATTGAGCAAAATCTACTATCCTTTGATGATATCATACCCAATCTGGACATCGGCAACCAAGGCGTATGGTGGAGTTTCGAACCTCAAAAAAAGCTATACAAAGACACTACTTTTATTCTACATGCCGGGGAAAGTACTACAGCCAGGCTAGACTTCGACTCAATTGTCAGTCCAGTGAACACATACAAATGGTACAAGAATGGAGTGATTTATCGGACCTTGACTGATAATAGGATTCCATTCACCGAGGTTACCGAAGAAGACGAGGGTAGTTATCACTGTGAGATTACCAATTCTACTTTCGATTCGGGTACTATTCTAAGCACACATACCATTCAACTGAAGGTGTGTCAGGCCACCTTCGAAGTGATACAAGTGACCCTATGCGGAGGGCAAGACACGCTTATCCATGGAATGGAATTTCGGACCGCTGGTGAATACGAAATCGAATTAAATAATGCGGAAGGCTGCGACAGCACGATATTCCTCGAACTGAGCATATTGGACGCAAACAACTTGGGCTATGCAGATGCAGGTCCGGATCAATTCACTTGTGAAGAGGAAACTCAGCTAGCAGGCAGCTTTCCTGACGGCCCCTATATGTATACAGGAAGGTGGACGGATCTCTCAAACGGCAACTCCTCCCCTTTACCAGACTGGAGTCCCCGACTAGCAGAAGGAGAAAATGTATTTCTCTGGACTATTGCTACCGATCGCTGTCCTGCTCACGATACAGATACCCTGGTGGTTTGGCGCTCGCCGAAAGCCCTAGCAATAGATGACACCCTATTCTATTCCGGTACGAATCAGGTAGTCGAGATATCAGTGTTGAACAATGATATACTACCAGAAGGCGTCCAGTGGAATATAGACCTGAGTCAATTTTCTTCTTCATTGCCGGTAACAATAGAGCAAGAAAGAAGGCGGACTATCATCGTGAACTTACCTCGATTGGCTGCAGGTGAGCTGTCCTTTCAATATGAGTTGTGCAATGAGGCTTGTGATGAATGTAGCACCGCCACCGTCTATCTGTTACCAAAAGACCCTAGTCAAAATCAAGTACTGAGTGCCATCCCCGATGCCATTTCTCCAAATGGCGACAATCTTAATGATCGTTTCGTCATACCAGCTATAGAATATGCACCTGAGCGTTACCCCAATAATGAGTTGATCATTCAAAACAGAAGAGGAGTAACTGTGTATTACGCCAGTCCTTACGACAATAGTTGGGAGGGAACGGCCAGGGATGGTAGTCCATTACCCACTGACAATTACCGTTACTTCATCAAACTCAATGAAAAGTATCAAAAGCGCGGGAATCTATTAATCGTTCGGGAGCGTTAGGGGGATGTACTTGTTGGTGGGAAACACGCAACAAGTGGCGGCGGAAAGAGGGGCTGATTGGTGGGAAACACGCAACAAGTGGCGGGCTTAGCGCCAAGTTAAGGCAGCATTCAATTCGAGGGTATTAATCAGTCGACTTTGATTCCGGGGTACATAGCCCAGTCCTAGTTGCCACCCAATCCTTTTCGCCGAGACATCAGCATAACCCAATTCAAAATGCCAAACTTGTTCTGATAATTCTTGGATATAGCGTTCACTCGGAAACTGTATTCCTCCACCGAGATACAAATTGTACGCCTCAGACAAAGAGAAATGCCACCTAAGTCCAAAATCTCGTAAGTCCGGCAATCCTTCTCTATTTTCCCACAAAACATAGGGCTCCAAGAAATTGGCATTAGCCAGATAGACATAAGTTCCAGCCGTAAAGTGAAAGAACCTGGCCGCGGCCAGAGCCTGCACAGCATGCTTGCCATTGACCTGAAAGCCCCAAGAGGCGCCCATGTAGTATTTAAGATCCAGACCTGCTGTAGAAAACCGATCATAGTAAAAGATTCCTCCGGTCCATTGATGCGCTATAGAGTTGTTAAACCCATCAATCAAAGCGTCCCCCCCAAGATCAAATAAAACCAAACTACCCGGATCTCGAATGCTGAGGCTATTGTAGTGATAACCAATGCCGATCGCAATGCCATTATAATGCGTGTCCCGGTATCGCCCAACAGGCAGGATCACGCCTAAATTGAGTCCTCCCATAAAGGTTTGGAGTCTACCCGCCTGATCAGAAAATAAGTTAGCTCCTAATACAATTCTAGCATTCTGCTCTCGGGTAGGTGCCCAATGCGTATTGAGAGAAAACAAGTAAGAGCGATTCCCTTCCCCAGATTCCTCAAGTGGCGAATGGAGGTGAGCTATGCTCAGCTTGCTAAAAGACCAAGGAGACTGCTGTTCCGACGGTAAAAACCTCCATTTTTCTGGGCTAACATTAGCTGGGTTTTGAAAAGAAAGGTATTCTCGACTCTGAGCTGGAAGGGCAAAATATTGAGCCTTAACAAAAAACGAAGAGCAACAAAGGCATAGGATCAGCCAGTATTGGATAAATTGAAGGAGGCGCTTCTTTGTAAATTTCATAGGTAAGGGGATATCCTTGGGTTGATTTAGATGGACTCAGTAAAGATACGGTAAATCCAGGGAGGTTTACTGGATGAGGGAGCGGCATTTTGCGTAGTTAGAAACTACGTAGAAAGAAAGGACTAGGGGCTCTAATGTCGAGCACCCTAACCCCAAGCGCATGTGTTCTGTCGGAACAACTAGCAAATCAAAAGCATAAGTGGTTCAGTCAGGTGCAGCTATCCAATTATAGGAGTCCCGTTGGTACTGACAGATTCGCCCTAGCGCTTTAATGACGATCGATGGCATTCATGGCCATTTGAAGTCGACCTTCCAGAAAGTTTGAAACCTTTTCAGGTAGACTAGAAGTTTATTGTTTCTCGTACTGTAGCACTGTAGTCCCATGCGCATTCACTCCAGTAATTGTCAAGACACTATCGGAAACAGCATACTCAACATCTTGCAGTCCGAGGCCAACCACACCAAATCTGCTGAAGTTATCGGTATTATTGGTCCAGGAAATGTTAGTTAAACCATATCCATACTTGAGGGTATTGCCAGCGATTTCGTAGGCCCCACTCACAAAACCTCTATCACTTCCTTGGTTCATACTACACTTAGAATCCCCAGTCCAATTACCCCCGCTAACCTCCTCATCCCCAAAAGTTCGGTATCCAGATAAGTCAGCAATAGCCGTACCCTGGAAAGTACCGCTGACCAAGTTCCAAGTCCCCAGCAGGGGATTGGAAGGAGGAGTGATCTCAATAGACATAGAAGTAGAATGGGTCTTCCCCTCGGCCAGTGCCGTAAGTTGCACAGTGTAAGTACCCACTTCCGCAAAAGCATGGGTCGGTTCTGCATCAGTAGAAGTATTCCCATCCCCAAAATCCCATTCATAGCTGGTCGCATTTTCAGAAAGATTGGTGAAGGTAACCGGCTCCCCTACCTCAGCCGTTGATTTATCCATGATAAAGTCAGCTTGGGGCGGGATGGCCATCACATCGATCGTTTTTGAAATCGAGTTGGTGCCTCCCTCCCCAGTCGCCGTTAAAGAAACCGTAAAAGTGCCAATAGCCGCAAAGGCATGAGACGGCGACTTTTCGGTTGATTTATTCCCATCTCCAAAATCCCAGCTGTAGGAAGTCGCATGTTGAGAAGTATTAGAAAAAGTAACGGTCTCCCCAACTTCCGGTGTAAGCTTGCTTATGTCAAAAGAAGCAATGGGCTCTTGAATAGATGGAGTCATCATATCATCATCCGGGCCACAGCTAAATACCAGTAAGAAGGGGATGGTAATCATATAAAACTTCAGATTTTTCATTATTAAAACTTTTATAAGATGAAAAAATGAGCTGTCGAATTTGAAAAAGGTGCATAGGGATACCAGGTCTTTCAAAGCACCATGAAAGACAGGCGTCAGCAGGTTGTGATGCTGCCGAGAAAACGCAGCATGATTAGCGGCCGCTAGTTAAGTAGGGTTACTCTTTGGAAAACTTCCCATATAGATGCAGGTCTACCCCTATCACCCGAAATAGATAGATTCCAGGAGGAAGAGAAGATAAAGAGATCTCCAAGCGATTACCGCCTTCGTAAACATGCTGTTGGGTAGAGCCTATTCGTTGCCCCGCAGCACTATAGATCCATACATCAGTCTTCACAGACCTTTTGCTATTAAATTCAATAAACAGCACCTCCTGTGCCGGGTTGGGAAATACCCTCAAATTGTGTTTAGCGGTTAACTCTTGGATGTCAGTCATGAGGGTAGTCTCAAAACGCCAGATCTCTGACCAGTCGCTTTCACCAGTCGAATTGACCGCTTTGACTCTCCAGTAGTAAGTAGTCTGATAATCTGACAGAAGAAAATCAACCATCAGGTCTAGCAAGTCACTTTCATCCCTTTCCAAATCCGTAAAAGCACTATCCCTAGCCACTTGAATAGCATAACTCTCCGCTCCAGCAGCAGACCAGCTGAAGCTGGTGGACAGTGGCAAGTCAACAGCACCATCAGCTGGAGAAATGAGGGTAGGTGAACTAGGAGGAGCAATTTGCGTAGAAAAACGCCAGGTAGCTGACCAACAATTTGCCTCTCCATTCTCTTGCGTAGACCGTACGCGCCAATAATAGGAAGTCCCATACTCCAGTTCAAGCTGACTACTTGTATCCGTCACTGTAGCAAGATGCACTACCTCTAGAAAAAGAGAATCCAGGCCAACTTCGATTTCATAGGCATCAGCTAGTATGGTTGGGCTCCATACAAAAGCCGTAGAGGTGGATAGATCTCCAGTTTGGTCGGTAGGAAAAATCAAGCTGGGGAAGGGGCAGAGAAACTGACGGCTATTTTGGTTGTTTTGCCCTCGTTTTGACCATACATTTTCCAAGAGTCCTGGGCTTTCCGTAGAAATGGCATGCAAAGCGCCATCCTCATACCCGATAAATAAAAGTCCTTGTGGCCCCATAGCTGGAGCATCGGTAAAGGACGAGGCATTGAGTTGAAAGTCATCGGGTACAAGTGAATGAACCCATAGTATTTCACCAGCCGGACTAATAGCAAATACCAATCCAGCCTTTGAATAACAATAGATCGTACCATCAGCCCCAATCAATGGGTCCGATAAATCATTTCGGACAGAAGGCAAATAGGAAGAAAGGTCCAGTATCCAATTCGGTTCCCCATCACTTGGTCTCAAGGAATACAATTTATTATTCGTTACATTATTTGCAACTCCATACAAGTTTCCAGCCTGATCAAAAACTATCTCTGAACTAATGTTACTATTTGTAAAGGACTTTTCCCAAATTATCTGTCCATCAGGCGTTAAGATGGAGACAGGACTACCAGGCACCACTATATTCCCATCCTGTGAGATAGATAACTTTTCTGGCTTATAGAAATTGGTTCGCTCAAATACCCATTTAATATTTCCTTGAGGCGTAATGGCAAAGACTTTGGTAACAAAATCTATATTGGCAAGGGTATAGATCGTACCATCTGTTCCGATAACAGGAGAAAAAACAAGAGAAGCATCCAAATCCAGTTTCCATTTTTCCGTACCGGTCGAATCAATGAGATACAAAGAGCCTGACCGTGTACCCACATAAGCCGTCTCCTCTTCATCTAGGGCAAACAAACCATTATGAATTGTCCCATCTAATTCAATTTCCCATTTCTTAGAACCCGTAGCATCAATGGCCAATAACTTTTTTCCACTACTACCATATATAGAACCTGAAACGCCAATCACTGGATCATTAATAAATATATTCGAGGTCCATCTTTCATTACCATTGGGATCGACTGAATAAAGAATGCTCTTACTAGATCCGACATAGATATTGCCATCGGTATCAATCGCCGGTGCGGTAAACGCCCCCTCCGTTTCAAACTTCCAGACAGATTGTCCGGGAGTACCAGGTTCCACCACCTCAATGTATTCTTCTTTAGTAATAATAGCCGATCCACCAGGGCCAGTAGCGGTAAGACTCACCGTATATTTCCCTGGGGTATCATAGGTATTAGAAGGTGTTTTCTCCATGCTAGTATTCCCATCCCCAAAATCCCATAGCCAATTCTCAACCGGATTCTGGGTTAGGTTTTCAAAATCAACCGTACCTCCCGCCACAATAACCTGGGGAAAAGTTTGGAAGTCTGGGACTGGCTCAAATGCAGGAATGACCTCAATTTCAAGAAAAACCGTATCTACAAAACAGAGAGCCCCCCCCAGTTGAAAGATCTCGTAGAAAATTTGTCCGGAGTAGCTCCCAGGAGAAGCATCAAATGGAGCTCTAATAGAAAAACTTGCAAAAACACCAATAATAGACATAGATACCTGATCATCCCTAAAAATCAGAGGTGCATCAATATTAGGGGTCACCTGATAGGAGCCAGCAGTGACACAATTACCTAATCTTTCACCCAACTCCTTCTCCTCCCCCACCTGAAGCTGAACGTTGATAGGTTGTGCCAGCAGCTGGTTACCAGAAAAAACATTCAGAATGACGACCACAAGAAAAAATAGCCTTTTGTTCATGATTACGCTTTTGATATAACTTAGTTGTCAAGACAGCATATGATCAGCTGATTCACTATGATATACAGCAAAGTGAAAAAGGTCATACCAAAATTTCATTAAAAATGAAATAAATTATTCAGCGGTCAGGGCAATGGCATTTATTCTTGGGACATCAGAGCGTAAAAATCCCTATTTTTGCCTCAGGCCCTAAAGGATAAACGAAGACTTTTTCTTCAGCGCCCGTTCGAACAAGCGTGAAATAGAGGGTAAATCTTAAATGCGATTACCCTGATTCGGTGATGGTAGACCTGTACATGATGATCACGCTTCGGGAAAGGGTGGATCTAAATTTGCAGGGGCAAATACAAGAGGAAAAAGGTCGGTTTTGGCTTCAGAATCTATAAGCTAATCAATGTAGTGTGGCTATATAGGCATAGTGTAAGTGCTTCATGACCAGCTCATACGGCAAGGAGATAAAGCCATTATCAGCCCAGGCTGGCCCAAAGCTATTCATCAATTCAAACTCCCCTTTCAAGTCATTGAAGCCGATAATCACCATAGCATGGCCCTCCAAGATTTCCTGCTCCCAATCCTTAGCAGCAGTTAGTCTCCAATTGATGGGGACATCGATACCGATCACCACCGGCGAAGCATCTTCCAGTTGCCCTTTGATACGATTTTGGAATACCATAGTATCAATGCTTCCATTGTCTAGCTTTCCAAAAGACTGAATGCGAAAATCAGCAGCAGATCGTAGATGCTGAGCTGAGGGCTTAACCTCAGGAGTAGTATCATTTGGGAAATCCCTTTCATAGCAATCCCCAACAGCCTTTGCCAGTCGAAAGCCATTCAAGAGACTAGCACCATCCCCTCGGCCAGGGCCCACTTTAATTTGATTATAGATAAAGGAAGCTGACAAGCGCTGCTGTTGCACTTCACGAGGATTAGTAGTCGGCTCAGGTGCATCAACAAGGAAGCAAATACTTAAAGCATGCGCAATTGCATGCCCTACACAGGAAGGCATAGCACCCTGATCGCTCGGACTAGGCGCCCATAGCCTCAGACTTTTGCTGGTTCCCCTAGAAAGCGGTAGCTCACTCGCCATGCGTACCGTATCATAGCGCTCCTCCTCTAGTATCAAACCGAAGGAAGATTGGCTATAAGACAACTGCGCAAACAGCAGGAATAGAACAGCAAGGGAAGTTTTGTAGAGGCTCATGATTCAGCTATTAATAAGTGGTTATATACAATTATAGGCCATCAAGCTGTCTACAAATGTATTAAGGGAGGTTTAAAAAACAAGATCCAGAGTCAGTGAAAAACACCATAGCCGTCAGGCTAACAGCTAGCAATAACTTTTGGTCTCGTAGTATGCTGATTGGATAGCGGTATTATACCCAATTGACTGATCAATCTGCTTTTGGAAGTGGAGGAGAAAGACCTTAGCCTGAAGGTTATGATGAAAAACATAGCCTTAAGGTACTGGCCCTGTGCAGGGGTATAGTCAGACATATCAATTTACCACTATCCTCCTATCAGCAAAAATGTTCCTACAACAACGCCCTTTTTTTTATCTTCATTAATCAAAACCATGGTCCACAACAAGGGATATGCCATCGCCAATGTACCATCATACTTCGGCTGACAATGAGTACAAACAAGAATTTACAAATCATCATCGAGCAGGTAGCAAGTGGAGACCAAGATGCCAATGGAGACCTTTTCAAGTTACTTGGGAAAGACCACCAGGTCACCCAGGAATGCTACCAAAAAATTGAAAGTCATTGTGTCCGCGCTTACCAGGTCGATCCCGGCCGAGTAGAAGACGCCTTCATGCAAGTTTGGGAGAACTTATCCAAGGCCATTCAGCAGGGAAACTCTTTTGGCTATCAAGAATCTCAGCTCTGCAGCTATCTGATGCAGGCCTGTAAGCGCCATTTATTAAAAGAACTCACGAAGTCCAGGCTAGACTATGATCATCTTCCCCTAGCCCATCAGATCGAAGCAGATGCCGTATCGATCTCACTAGGAGAGGCCATTGATGATGCCCTAATAGAAATGGGAGAAAGCTGTAGCCCCACCTTACGGACCTACTTTAGAACCGCTTACAATAAAAAACTTGAAAAGCAGATTCCCTTAGCCTGTATCCTACGATTCTTTGGCTTTGTTCGACAATCCGCCAGCGGAGAAGCGCTCCTCCAATTCGAGATCATACTAGAAGAATCCGTCCATCAACTCGACTCCTCTTGTAAATACCTACTGCAGCAATTTTACACCAAAAGCCAGTCCCTACAGCATCTAGCCAAGAAGTTTGGGGTATCTTATGGAAGTGCCAAGAACAAGCGGAAAAACTGCATGGAAAAATGTCAGCGGCTAGCATTACGATCCCTAAAAAAACATTACTCATCCCTAAGCTAAATCAAACCCGTGAAAGACAATATATTCGATCTCATAGACCAATACGCAAACGGTGAACTCAACGAAAGACAGTCTACCGAAGTAGAAGCTAAAATCAATTCTGATCCCGAGTACAAGCGGCTATGGGATTATCATCAGACCCTACGCAGCGCCATTGTAGTTCTGCGGAGCCTCGTCAATTGTGGATAAAACTAACAGCTGCCGCCTCTGTTATCGCACTAATCGGCCTACTGCTCTACCTTTTCCTACCAAGAATCGACGACGGCACCCTTGTCAAAAAAGACCCAGAGTGGGAAAGCCCTACAACAGATGAAGAGGAAGGAATAATTGGATCCTCGGGAAATCGACTACAGCAAGAAATCAGCTATACGGAGCTAAAGATCGAGGACGATAAGATAGCAGCACAGAAAAGCGCTAGGAGAACCATCACCATCATAGTTACGGAAGATAAAAATACGAGCTATCAGCTCTATGAAAAAGGTTTAGAACTCCAAACCAGCAAGTCTACCCTGAAGCAAGCCGAAGCACCACATTGGGTATTGTTACAAAAAGGATCGGAGGAACAACAGTGTCTCCGATGGCAAGGAAAATGGTATCTAATCTCCTACAGGGAAGAAATACAAGCCCTAGAAGAAATACAAGACGCTAGTCTACTACCATATTTAGAAAAAGTGGAATAGCCGATCACTCGATCAGTACAAAGCCCGCCCAGTAGTAGGGATGCGGATATTTTTCTCGCAAAGCCGATTGAGCCTTATGGAAGGCCTCATGGATAGTCATTTCTTCAGCAAGCCACAAACGGTAAAATTGTTCCATAAACTCTACCGTATGATGACTGTCAGCAATCGTCCAAAGCGTAGCAATCAGGTAGTCAGCACCAGCCATTCTAAAGGTTCTTTGGAAACCAAACACCCCTTCCGTGCCGATGATATCCCCCAAGGCCGTTTCGCAAGCAGACAAAACTACCAACACAGTATTTTGCAGATTACTGTTAGAAATTTCGCGAGCAGTAAGAATACCATTTTCATTTTCCGGAATAGAATCCGTATTCAACCAAATCCGGTTTGCACCTGCCAGTACCAATCCCGAGCGCAGCAAAGGATCAGCCGCATGCTGAAAATAGTTAGATTTATTAATAATTGGATTCTCATCTTGGATCTCCTCAGAGAACGAAAAGCCGTGCGTAGCCAGGTGCAAGATATGCGGAGCATTCCCAGCAGCCCCCATCCCATGAAAGGATTCTTCCGTAGCCTTTAAGCCCTGCAAAGTAGTCGTTTCAATAGCATTGGCCTGAAAAAGCTGTGCAAGTCGATTCAACTCAAGCAAAGAATTGGGAAGATGTCCCCAACCAGCCCCACGCGTAACACGCTTTCGAGATCTTCTTCGTTTCTTCTTTTTTCGGCCTTGAATACCCCGTTTACCATCCACTTTCCCCGTACCGTAGTCTACCCCACCGTAGATTCTAGCAGAAGTAGGCCTTTGAGGCTTCGGGCCTCTATTGTTCAATAAACTCCTACCACTATTAATGTATTGCAACTGGAAGTTTTCCATCAAAGGAACTCCCTTCGCATCAGGAATAGCCGCAAAGGTAAGGCGATGCAGCAATCCAGCAGGCGCATAATAAATCTTAGTCGGCGACTCAACAAGCTGTTCTATTGGTTTCCACAGCAAATCATACAAACGTTTTGAGTAGAGCGATTTGAGCTTCTTCTTTTGGCTAGGAAAAGGCCGAAGCAACAAGGCCTCCAGTTCCTTTTGCTCAAAAAGCGGCACCATTTTCGGGGAGGCCCAGTCCTTTCTGTTGAGCAAGGCGCAGTATACGATACTGTCAGACCATTGCTCATCTCGATAGAATTGAAAATGCAGGAATTCGACGGCAACTTCCTCATCCCCCAGTACCGACTGAACCTCTCGCCAGCTAGTAGCCCGCTGAAAGGGGTATGGAACCCGGGTAGCTTGCGTAAGATCTTCATCCAGCTGCTCCAGTCGTCTTTCCAGGCGATCTAGACCAGTCTGCTTCTCAAGCGGGCGCTCATAGCGTTTGTTCAGTATTCTCTTAAGCCGGAGCCATTCCGAATAATTTGCTTTAAGGCTAGCATCTTTCGAAGTCGTAATTTCCCGAATGAATGCGCGATTACTATCCATCAGCAGGCCTTTCAGCAGCAAGGAAACATCATAGAGCAATCCAGCCGCTGCAGGCACTTTATGATACAGCTCATACAGCTCTGAAGAAAAAATGGTCAATTCCCGGCTGATGGAACGTACAAATTTGGCACGACCAGCCTCACTCAATACATCGAAGTTCCGATTGATATTAACCTGTGTTACCCTAATGTACTCCTCCAAAAAGGGAAGTGCCTCCTGATAACGTTCGAAACTACAATACAGAGAACCCAGTCCTCTCACATAAACATTATACGCACCAGAAGTACCAAGGCGTTCCCGGTAACCCGCAACTACCCGTTCAAATTTATCCAGGGCAGCAGTCAAATCCTTCCTCCGGTAATCGATAACCGCCAAAGTATGAAGGTCTTCGAAGTAACTCGAATGATGGACGCCAAAGAGGTGTTCCCTGATCTCAATGCCTCGAGTCTGAGCAGCTTCTGCCTCATCATATTTCATCAAATCGATATAGAGATTGGCCAAATTATGCAGTGCGATGGCCATCGTAGAAGAAGTATCCAAGTTATTATGTTGGAGTAACTCGATCTGTCTCTTGAAGAAGGGGATAGCCTCCCGGTATTTCTTTGTGTACTTATAATACAATCCCAAATCCCCAACTACACTAGAAAAATAAGGATTGAGGGTATCCTGCCTATTTTCATAGATCAAACGCGCCTTATCCAGCCATTCCTTCGCCTGTTCATAGTCTCCAAAATCCAGATACAACCCTCCCAGTTTAAAAGCCTGGATAGCATATTGCGGTTGATCCGTACCATACACCTTACCCATTACTTCCAAACTAGACTTCCTCAGCAAAATGGCCTTATCTTCCCGTCCCATAGCAGAATTCAGATCCGCCGCCAGTCCTTGCAGTTCCGCGAGCTTTGAGTGCTTCGCATCATAAAATAGCTCAGCCTTCACTAGCATTTTCTGGTAATAGGGCTCCGCCTCCTCATATCTCCCCATCCGCTCAAATACAGAACCCACCTTTTCCAGGGCATCGATATAATGCCTACCCGTAGAATCCGCAAGAACAGTTAGCTCCAAGCTTTCCTGCAAATAAGGTAAAGCCTCCCTGTATTTTCCTCGGTTATTATAAATTGCCCCAATATTCCGAATACAAGCGGCATATCTAATATCCCCGGGGCCATCGCTTTCCCGCTTCCAGATCGCAGCTGCTTTCTTCAAGTAGAAGATAGCAGAATCAATCTTTTGCAAATAAAAATAGTTGACGCCCAGATTATTGATACAAACCGCAGCATGGAGGCTAGAATCCCCCATAATCCGGCTACGGATTTGCAAGGACTCCTGATAGAGTTGCTGTGCTTGGCGATAGTCACTGAATCGTTGTCGATTCTGGGCCATACCCAATAAGTAGGTAGAGTACGGATAATAGTCAGAAATGGATTCTCCCAGAAAGCCATTCAACACCTTAATAACCTTCTGATACTGCGCAAACTGTTCTTTGTACTTCTCTAGTCTACCCAAGACTTCCGCTCTGCTCGAAAGCAGACCTACATACACCGTATCCTCTACTCCCACCTGCTGCTGATAGCTTTCAATAGCTTTAGTAGCAAACGTCAAAGCCTGCTCGTACTTGCGATCCCCATAATTCTTGGCGCCTAGACTATCCAAGCTTTGCCAGCTTTGGCCCACGAGGGTAATTGAAGTCAGCAATAAGGATGTCAATACGGTAACAAATCGAGGTGGTAAGGATGTCATTGGTGTAGATTATCGGTTTCGAAATTAGAGCATTTTGAATAAGAGGTATTCAAACCTAAGCATTTTAGGGGAGATTAGTGGGATAGGGAGGAGGGGCTCTGGCTATTGCGTAGTTGGAAACTACGCAGAGCGGGCAGAGCGGGGGGGATTTTGCGTAGTTGAAAACTACGCAGAGTCCAAAAAGGATTAGGGGCCCCAAACCTGAGCACCCCAACCCCAAGCGCATGTACTGTTCATGGAAGGGCAAATCAATAACAGAAGTGGCAATAGTTTTTTGAGGCCTCCAATTTTAGAGTTTTAGCCAAAACAAGCAGATGCGACAATAATGTGTTAGGGCAGCTGCAAATCAGATGCATTGCCTTGTTATATTTAGTTTCATCTAGTGGTTTTACTGGATGGAAAGCCCCTGGGATATTCACGGGATGAGGGGGACTCATCCCGTGAGGCTTGAGTTGGGGATTAGGAGTGTTTTTTCCTAGGCAGCCGTAAAACGCCAAAACCTAAGCTAACTCGTTTCCCTAGGCCAACGTGCTCTGGAATCCATAGATTGGTCCGAAAGCGCAAGTCCAAGCAATGGGATTTATATTCGGGGCAGGACACGATATCCTCATCCAGGATGACCATTTTCTTCACCACAATGGGAGGATCAGGCGTCCAGCCCACACCTCTAACAAATGCCTCCAAATGTTCACGCAATAGCATTTCGACAAAACGTCTCCGCTCCTCCCCTTCCGGCAAGGCCTGAAACCGTTGGTAATTTAGCTGATTAAAGGCTTGATACTTGAACAGATTGTAGGTATGAAAACCTTGATCTGTACGAAGCGGAAATTGGTCAGAATGGCAATGAGAGATCTTCAGCCGTTGAACTCGATTTCGGAATCGGATGCGAGGAGGTTCAGCCTTCAGTAGCTCATGTAAGGTGGCGATCTTCTTCCCCATTACCATGAGCATTGGGTAGAATTTCCCTTCTTGAAACCAAATCTTAAACTGTAGAAGTGGATACTGTTCAAGAGAAAAGATTTGGGTTTTCAAGCCTTGCAGAAAGGCCGCTTTAAAGGCTTGCAGCTCTCGATGCTGAATAGGCAGATCGAAGCGCAACTTCAGGAGATTTAGAGTTGTCATAGAAAAACGGTTTATAGCCTCTAGAAGGTGCAAATGACCATCTAGAGGAGTACATGCGAAAATGCAGAAGTTACTTCCTATGTGTAGTTTCCAGCTTTTCTACAATGTACGAGAAAAGAGAGAATAAAATCCCGTTTAGAAAAACAAAAAAAGCATATATTACTGAGTCGTAAAACACCTAATCATACACTATACCATTGTAAAAAACTGATTATCAATAAAATATTAAATACCATAAACAATTGAAACTTTATCATATTATCGATTCCATCCCCAGTCGAGCCTTACAAGAAGCAGAAAAGTTCTTACGTTCCCCCTATTTCAATCAGAAAGAAGAGCTAGTAGAACTATTTCAGTTGCTACGTCCATGGCAGCATCGCTTCACCAAACTGGACAAAAAGAAAGCATATGAACAGCTACGTCCCGGACAAGCCTTTGAAGCCAAATGGTGGAATGACCGTGGTAGCGAGCTCAGTCGGCTCTTAGAGCAATTTCTGCAGCATCACTATCTCAGGAAGCATCCGATGGAAGACCTACAATTGAAACGAGCCGCATTGAAAGCCTATGGCTTAGATAAATACTACCTAAAATACACCGAAGTAGCCGCCAAAGAACTAGCAGCACTCAGTCAAAAATCCGAACACTATCGCTTTCAATTATGGGAATGCCAGCACGTCTTATACACCCATAGCTCCGACCCCAAAAAGCGATTAATTTGGGAAGAAAAAGCACAGCATCAATTGGACCTCTATTATTGGATGCAGAAACTTGCACTACAGGCCAACATCGTAGCAGGAACACAAGCCAGAAGACTAGCGCTATCCCCGACCTACTTACAAGCCCTTTTGCAGGCAGTAGATACACTGGAGTACCCTCCTCCACTCCTTCAGATCTATCGGCAAACCCTAGAATATATACAAGCGGGGTGCAGTCTAGAAGAATATCAGAAAGGAATACAAGAGATCCAAGCACACAGTCAAGCCATAGATCCCCTAGAGCGTGCCTTTCTGCTTATGATTTGGTGCAATCTAGGCTCAAGGCGATTCGCAGCAGGAGAAAGAGAATTCATCGAACCTGTATTCCAACTCTATCAGTATGGCGTTGCCGAAAAACTGTTCATACAACATGGCTATTTATCAGGCAATATCTACACCAATATTTGTATCATGGCCGCACATGCCGGAAAAGAAGATTGGCTAGAAACCTTCACCCGAGACCACAGTCAACAGCTATCCCCACATCTACGAACAGAGACCATAGCACTCACTGAAGCCTTCGTCGCCTTTCACCGACAACAATTCACTAAAGCCGAACGCCGGTTGCGCGACATTCACACCCATGATCTATCCTTTAAAATACGCGTACACTCTCTATCCGTGCGCTGTTTGTTAGAAGCCCATCTAAAACTTCCCACCTATTACCAAGTACTAAGTCATAAAGTTACCGCCTTCAAAAGAATGATCAGCAGCAAAAAAAGCCTATCCGAAGAGCGAATCCAAGCTTATTTAAACTTTGCCAACTACGCCTTAGCCATAGCAGAGTTTAAGCGGAGGCCAACACCAACACAAACCGACTACGACCAACTCTATGAAGCCATTCATGGTAATCAATCCATAAATCTAAAAAATTGGCTCCTAGAGAAACTAAGCCAAGTAAAACCGTAAAAGGCCAATCCAAACTCCTGATTTCCAAGCCAAAAAGCCAGGGGCCAACCCTACCTAGTTGCAAGTAGTGGCAGCCCCTAGGGACAGCAAGAGTGGATCGTTATAGATCAATAATATCCACCTCTCCCACTACCCCATTGGCATCACCTTCTTCTTCACCACCATTGCCCCCTTTGACGTTGGTTGTTTGTACCGCTTCCAATTGTACCGATTGGAAGTCATTTAAGTTGGCCTTATTCTCATCGGCCGTTTTCATAGCTTTGGACCTTTCCATAGCACATTACAGTTTAGGGACTCCACCGGTCAATTAGTGAAGTCAAGATCATAGAAATGAGCTACCAGGGTCAGCAGTCATGCACCGCTGGCCAGTACTCGGAAACAATCCGAAAAACCTACTTGGTAACTGTTATCATATAGTAATGGCTTAAGGCAGGTCCATTTGTCACACCATCAGCGGACTTTTTTTAAGATCAATGCAAAGCCTCAATCGAAACGTCTTCAGCGGGATAATAGCCCTCTATGAACAAGGTGTAAGATTGGTACTAAGTAGAGGGGCTAGCCTTAAGGAGAATATTCATCAATAGGCAGGATAGACGATTCATTTATGGCACAAGGAAACAATGGGAAATATCTTGATAAGAAAAGTACAGAAGGAGAATTCGAGTAAAAGAAGGGAAAAAACAGTGGAGGAGATGAAGCAACGAAATCAGAAGACTGCGGCCAGCAAAAAGACTCTTCGCCGATAGGAAGAAAGGAACAATAGGAAGTTGCACATGACTGGTAGGTTTATTGACAGCGTTCTAATCTATTGGGAGCCTGCTCTTACCGAGGTACTTACTTTCACCTCGAAGATCGTAACGTCGCAGTCCTAGTCTTCACTTCAGGGACGTGCTCTTCCCGAAGGCCTTAATCTTACCTTTAAGATTGGGATTTCGCTGCGTTCAACCTACTAAATCCAGACATTAAAACAATACGATGTACTCGCACCTGATTGGCAGCTTGTCTGACAATGTCCTAGTCGTCAGGGACCTACTCTCCTACCCACTAAAGTTGCTGATGACAAATTGGTCTATACGTTGCTGTCCTATCTACTTTGGACCTGCTCTCCTACTCACTAATAATAGTTGGCATTTCTGCTGGATTTTCGTCGCAGTCCTATCTACTTTGGACCTGCTCTTCCCGATGTGCTTTAGTCTCTCATCCAAGATCGGGACGTCACTTTGTTCCGCCTAC
>ENA-UENV01000090-UENV01000090.1-marine-metagenome-genome-assembly--contig:-NODE-90-length-28239-cov-180.504432_pt1 | contig 28239 bp, 18 predicted proteins | sample MGYA00237878_ERZ529328 | MGnify/ENA primary metagenome ERZ529328 (study PRJEB26372, sample SAMN05368348) | marine metagenome | biome: cultured habitat; feature: ocean water; material: water; isolation... | reverse complement strand
AAGTTGCAAAAGTTAATTTACAGAGCATCCAGCTGTGGCAAAATTCGCAAGATGCCTAGATACCAAAAACTTCTGACCAAAAGTTATTACCCTTTGTTGCTAACTGTTAGATGGGTGAGACAGGATAATCAAGTTAAAAACACCGTCGGGGTAGATGGTATTAAAAATCTACCACCAATGCAACGTTTTAATTTTGTGTACCTACTCAAATCACATTCCCTGAAAGCCATTCTAAACCCTAGAGTCTCAATACTAAAGCAAGGGTTAAATGCAAAATTTTCCTTAAGCATCCCAACAATGTACGACCGAGCATTACAGGGCTCGGTCAAGCTAAGTATGGAACCAGAGTGGGAGAAACGCTTTGAACCTAATAGTTATGGTTTGGGACTAGGACGATCAACCAATGATGCTATTGAAATCATCTTTACCAGCATCAAGAATAAATCTAAATACTTTCTTGATGTTGATATATCCAAATGTTTTGATCTATTTGATCTAATTAACCATGATGCACTGCTAGGAAAAATTAAGAAATCATCCTACAGACGACTAATCAAACAATGTTTAAAGTCTAGAGTTTTAGACAATAATCAATTCTACCCACCCCAACAGCTCCTATTCACCTACCCCGACAGCTTCCTTCTCGGAAATAGATGTGGGTTGGTTGAGTTGGATACAGCACAGGGAGAGGTAATGAGTCCTCTGCTAGCAAACATCACCTTACACGGTATAGAGAAAAGACTAATGGAGTTTGCCAAAACCCTAGATTTGAAAAATAAAAAGGGTGCTCAAATGAGCTGGCAATCGAAATGTCAAAGTCTAATTCTAGTAGACTATGTAGATGAGTTCGTAATTCTACAGGAAGATATCAAAGTACTACTGCAAGCAAAAACCGTAATGCAGGAATGGTTAAACCAGGTAAGATTAGAATTAAAACAAGAATTGACCAGAATTGCCAACGCTCTAGAAGAGTATAAAGGGAACAAGCCTGGATTGGACTTCTTCGGATTCACAATGAGGCAAGGTCAGGCAAAGATAGCAAAACTTGGATTTCAAACCCTGATTAAATTGTCCGCTAGAAGTATTAAAACTCATTACCGGAAACTGGCAGAAAGATTTGATTCATACAAAATTGCACCAGTCAAAGGATTAATTGCTAAACTTAATCCAGCTATCAGTGGATGGGTTAACTATTTCTCAACACAAGTAAGTACTAATAAAATATTCAACAAACTGGATATGCTTCTGTGGAAGAGACTATGGTGTTGCGCAAGTAGACAGCATCCAAACAATTCAGCCACCTGGGTTAAACAAGAGTATTTCCCGAATATTGAGAATGGAAATTGGATTCTCCCGCGGGGCGAATATATGCTAAATCAATACTCTGATGTTCCCATCATAGGAGACATCAAAGTAAAAGATAATAACTTAACACTAGATGGTGACTGGAATTATTGGACTAGCAGAGTTGGCAAATATTCAGGGGTAAAAACAGAGACTTCAAAATTATTCAAAAGTCAGAAGAATAAATGTGCATTTTGTGGATTGACCTTTAGAGTAACTGACCTAATAGAGGTAAACTATGTAATACCTAAGTTTAAAGGTGGTGACAACATACTAAGGAATAAACAATTGTTGCACCAATATTGCCACGAGACTAACATTGCTTTAAATCACAAGAGCTATCTAATAGGCAATTCACAGGACTTACCTGAATGTTACTTATGGGTTAACGATATGCTGACACTAAAGCAGGGATGTACCCTTGAATTGGGACCTCTAACAGAGGAGCCGGATGAAGCGAAAGTTTCATGTCCGGTTCTGAAGACAAGTCGGGTAGGGTGACTTATCTGGCTTAGTTTAACAGTTAGTCAAGTTATTCTCAAAGCAGATGATGAATTACGTTACCCCAGTAGTGGGGAACTTGAAGCCATAAATACTTTTTTGAAAACAGGTGAGCAGCGTGTTAAAATTGCTACATTGCTTTCTGAAAATGAAAAAAAAATTGTGGACAAAGCTAGTCAGGACTTATGGCGCAGGCGTCCAGATTTTATTGCCCCTGGTGGTAATGCTTTTGGTCAACGCGAACGTGCTTTATGTCTTCGTGACTATGGTTGGTACCTGCGTTTGATTACTTATGGGCTATTAGCTGGGGATAAAGATCCTATTGAAAGTATTGGTTTGATAGGTGTTCGGGAAATGTATAACTCTCTTGGTGTACCGGTTCCTGGAATGGTAGAGTCGATTCGTTGTTTAAAGGAAGCAAGTCTTTCTTTACTTGATGAAGAGGATGCTAAGGAAACTGCTCCTTATTTTGACTATATTATTCAAGCAATGTCTTAATTTTTTTGGCTTCTTGTAGCTTTTTTGTTCTCTAGGTAGGGATTTTATCACTAAATCCCTACAGACAATTTTTTTGAGTTTTGAATAAGAAATAACTCCCATTCCCCACTTCAAAATATAGTAAATAGAATATAGTAAATAGATAGTATAAGAGAGAAATAGCAATTGATTAAGTATTAATACTGGTAACAAAGAAAAATTGCTATGACTAAAACATTCAAAATAAAAGGTGATTTAGGTGAGGTCGAAAAAAAACTTTTCAAACAAATAAAATCGGTTTAAGTCGGAGTAAAACTCCATTAAATTTAAGATTAGTTGATTCAAAAATAACTGGAAAAAAAACATTATTTCTCCTAGATAATAACCCTAAAAAAAACACGGGAAAAAACTTTGATAAATACAATTTTAATTGGTTAAATTAGATATCTGTTTTAACCCCTGAACATATAAGACATGAATGGATTGAAAACATTGAAAGATCTATTGTATATTTGGTCTATCTGTCAGACGACACTACTGTTTTTTTACCCCAGTTTTCATGCCTTTTAAAGTTTGCCTAAGTTATTGTTTTCTGATGGTATCAACCAGTAAATATTAACCCATTATTAATCCCAAAGGCTTCATTTATTTTTGGAGATGTTAGAAAGGCATTATCAAGCTTAATTATATCGGATATTTTAGAATTATCAAACCTTGTTAGAGCTATTGTTCCTATTTATATTTAGAGAGGATTTTTTTTCAGTTAATTTTTGTATATCTCAAACATTAGTTGCAAGAAAATCTCCCGTATTGGGTTTTTCAAGACTTACTTTTTATTAATAAATTTTTAAGCGATCGCCTCAATATTTTTTCCATTCATTTAATAGTAATAAAAATACCTATATAAAAGAAATAGCCCTAAATTTTATTGTGTTCTTTTTCCGCTCTTGCACTCTTTATCAGATAATCTGAGAATAATTTATGTTTCACTTGATCAATAGTTTTTTCTATTTTTAGTACTAATTTTTTTTTAAATTCCAGACTAATATAACACAGACTATATAATTTTTATTGATTGAGACGAAATTTACAGACTTTGCTTGCCTTTAATCACTTAATTATAGTGTAAAATAATTCAATTTTTAATCTGCTTTCAGATTAAACTATACTACAGATTTAAATTACCCATTAGTTGCAATATATTCTGTCCTATTGTTAGAAATATTAGCCTAGAGTAGCTTAATTTTTGATATCAAATGATCTATTTATGTATTTTCTATTACACCACTAATAATCCCTATTAAAATTAATATCCCAAAGGCTAATCTATACCAAATAAATATCCAGGTATCCTGAGTTTGTAAATATCTCATCAACCAAGAAATTGCAATATAAGAGAAGATAATAGCAGAAAAAACTCCAGTGAGAGTTGCTACTAAACCCACACTTCCAAACCCTTCATCTAAAAGCGTTTTCAATTCAACTAAACCTGCTAAAGTAATTGCCGGAAGGCCCAGTAAAAAAGAAAACCGTGCTGCTGTGGATCTTTCTAATCCTATAAACAACCCTCCTGTAATAGTTGAGCCAGAACGAGATACTCCAGGAATTAATGCTAATACTTGAGCTAGACCAATTACTATACCATCTCTAATATCTAGTTTTTCAAAGTTACGTTTCCGGCTACCAATTCGTTCTGCGATAACTAATAACAAGGCCATAATTATTGAAGCTATGGCGATCGCTACTGTACTTCGCAATCGAGAATTATCAAAATCTGGAATAAATACTTTGATCAACAAACCAAAAAATACTATTGGTATAGTACCCAACCCTATACTGACCAACATTTTCAAATCTGGTGACTGGTAGTCTGATGTAATTATGGACTTGTATGCACCAAATGTAATTTTTGTCAAGTCATTCCAGAAATACCAAACTATTGAAACAATACTACCTAGTTGAATAACTGCAGTAAAAGCCACACCAGGGTCTCCCCATCCAAGAGCTACAGGGATAATCTTGAGGTGAGCAGTACTACTAACTGGAATACATTCTGTCACACCTTGTACCATTCCCAGAATAACTGCCTGAAAAATAGTCAACTGTTCAGAGTCAACTATAGGGTTAGGGCAACATGACTGGCCGATTTTTTCTAGAGATATAAAAATTAGAGCAGTGAAAATGAATGCACAGAAAAATTTCATCGACTAGAATTTTCCTATTATTATAGGTGGATTATAGCATTGGCTTTAGTGATTTTGGCTGCTGATTTTCCGGGAAATAGCGATCGCCTTTATAGCTTCAGTAGTCATGGACAATACCTGGCTAATTATTAATTTCTCGGAAGACGAAGGTTAGCTTGAAGAATAGAACAATATTTTTTCAAATATCAAATCATCCATTTTCCCTCCTTGGAGTTCAGTTTTTTCTCAATACATCATTTTCCCTTAGATTTGGCCAGGGAGTCTGGGAATCTTTTTTTTAGAACTTAAAAAATCCGGTTTCTGACACTGTTCAGGAGCAGGAACAAATATTGTCTTACTGTAGAGCAGGTATTAAGTTAGGACAGGTATCTTACCTGCTATAAACCAACAAGCAAAAGGCCCATTCTTAACTATTTCTCAAAAATCCCCCCTATGAGGATAAAAGAGATAAAAATGTTATTAGTATTAAATATGCCCTAGTAGGGGATAAAACATGATATTTTAAATAAAATAAAGTTAAGTAAAAAAATAAAAAAAAACCTTGTTTAATAATGCTTTTTTTGATATAATAACTAACTTTTTTCCAGAAAAGCAGGAAAAAATTTTTTTTGCTTTTGTTTTAGAAAAAATTAAAATGAGCCAAAAGTGGGCTGTGTTTAGTGCTGCCATATTTCTAGTGACAGTGCCAGTATTTTTTCAAGCTCCAATGGTACGTCAACTACCTTGGTTAAGTTTAGTTATGACAGGCTTTTGGTTATGGCTAAGTTTAAAATTGCTTAAAAAGAGAGCTACTAATTTATGGGGTGATTTATTGCTAGGGTTTACTTGGAGTTGGTTCACAGGTTCGATATACTGGGGTTGGCTACGACAGGAACCATTTCTCCATTTACCAGTTGAAGCAATGTTTGTACCTTGGGCATTATGGTGTTTAAGCCACAATAGAGAAATGGTAGGGAACTGTTTTTATTTAGGCTCTCTACTAGGCACAGCAGTTACAGACGGATATTTCTATATAACTGGTCTGATTCCTTATTGGCGGAGTTTAATGATAGTTGAACCAGAAATGGCTTTAGAAGTATTTCAAGATGCTTTAACTCAAGTGCGTACTTCCTGGGGGGTAACTTGGATTATTCTGTTAGTAGGAATTCTTTTGTTTTTTGGTCTTGTACCTTTGCAGTCTAAAAGCTTACACTGGTGGGCCTTTGGCGCAGCAGTATTGAGCACTATTGTAGTAGATAGTCTGTTTTTGTTGGCTGCTTTTGTGGCCTAAGACAAAATTTCAGAGGGCTAGTAATTGTTGACTATAATCTAGCATTATCATAGATAATCTTTAATTATCTTTAGTCATACTACTTGGATTCACAACTGAACTACACTCAAATAACCAGCCAAAAACATTGCTGCTCAAACACGAGCTTTGTATCCAGTCATCCAAATAAGTTGAGGTTTATGCTTCACCGAACTTCATCCCTTTTTCATAACTTTTAAAATCTCTTAAGTGTAAGATGAAATTTCTCACTGTCATTGACTTACATAAGCTTTTGGTTTAGGTTAAACCCAAAAACTGCTGACCTGCTTGAGGTGTTATGATTTGGGTAATATGCATTCTTAAAGTGTGAAAACTGTGGTTTAAGTTGTGGAGCGATACTTACAATGCTAATTGAAATCTAAAAATGGAATTCAGTTCGACCCCATGTACTAGGAAAGCTGGATAACACCTACCTGATTAGGTAGAAGCACTAAATAGAACTGATATAATCAAGTATTTTTATAGATTTATGTAGATAATTATAGGTTTCTTAGAACGGTCAATTACAAAAAAATTTGTTAACCCTAATTGATAAATATCATCCATCACTCTACCTATTTTATCATCATTGAAATATTCACTTTTGACTCCTGTCCCTAATAATTTTTATATCTCTTTTTCTTCAAATAACTGACCCTAACAAATATAAAATACGTGATACTATGACTAAATTTTTGATGATTAAAGATTTAATCATTTGTCATTATCTAATTTTTTATTGATTATAGACTCCTAATTTTTGGTTAATTATTTCCACCTTATTATTAAGGAACAATCAACATTTTCTAAAGAGGATTAATCCTTGAAATACGGCCCTAACAATAGTGTTGAAGTACTTTTAATTCCGTGAGGGCTAAGATACATATTTTGAAAGTAACAATAATAATAAATTAGATAAAAACACTAAATAAGCTTAGTAAAAACTATCGTGCTACCCTAAATATAGTGTGTATAACTGAAAAATGTTAATCTAACAATAGAGTTAAGTTGGACACCATGTGCCAGGGGAGCTGGATGACTCCTACTTTACCAGGTAAAAGCACTGAAGAGAAATGATATAAGCGAGCGTCTTCAGAGATTTATGTAGATAATTGTAGGTTTCTTAAAATGGATAATAAAACCTGACTCTAAAGGACTCAGCTTAATTTATAAGTCTTGGTTACTAGAATACATAGTACCTGCCATTCAGGGCCCGTGAGGTACAAATTTAGCTGGCAAAATATCCGCACTAAAAAAGTTTTACTCTTTACGTCTTATAGATTATTTGTCCAATCTGATGTTATAAATGATAACCTGGGACATTTATTGGAAGAGGTCTATTTCATTCCCTAATGTTAGTCACAAAAAGATAGAGGTTAGAGTAGCTTTGGCTTACTCGGAGGAGTAACGCCTTTGTCTTACACAAATAGCCCTAGTTATTGGAATGAGAAAAATTATTGTATCAATGTTTAATGCTCAAAGTTTACTTAAGTGTTGTAGAGTAAATTATTAGTAATTAGTTATTAGCTAATATAGCAGTAAATCTACTTCATAGATAGATTAATAATTGCACTTTGTCACAAATCAATAATGAAGCTAGGTTCTGGCAAAGTTATCTATAGATATCAAGACTTGGAGAAATACAATAATGAAAAAGATCGGTCTATTATTGACAATATTTAGTTTATGTTTGGGCTGTCTGGGATTAGTACCATCTGACAAAGCTCATGCAGGTAACTTAAATTTAACTACATGGCCTTCAGCGTCAATTTTAGCAGTAGAATCTAGAACAGTTAACAATGCAGACAAGAAATTAGGAGAGATTGGAGAAAAGCTCGATCTTAACAATAGTCCTTTACGAAGCTTTCGGAAATATCGGGGAATGTTCCCAACTATAGCTGCACAGATAGTAGACAATGCTCCCTACGAAAAAGTAGAAGATGTACTAGAAATGCCTGGCCTAACTGAAGAGCAAAAAAAGCTTTTAGAAGCAAATCTGAAAAATTTTACAGTGACTAAAACTGCTGATGTATATAATGAAGGTGACTATAGATTGAATACTGGTTCATACGACTAAAAACTAAATATTAAATCAAAAATATTTGTCAGTTTTTAATCTTGCTGTGTACTAATTCATATAGTATTAGGGGTGAGCAGGAAGAGAATTTAAAACATTCCTCAATCATCAGATTAGGAAAATTATCCTACACCCCTATAAGTAGCTAGTTTATCAACCATAAATAATAAATAAACAGCAATAGTAATTACAGATTTTTCCAGAATAAATACTATTTAGTTCTGAATATTTACGATTAGTTTTCCTATAGCTTTTTCCAGCAGTAACCCTGTTTGTATATATTCTGTAAATTCCTAATTTGAGAAAGACTTAATTGTCAATGATTTAAGGAATAATATTCCTTAAATTATGACCTTGTTTAGTATAGCTAAATAGCTAGGATTTTCACTAATTATTATAACTAAAGAAAGAGAAAATCCACTCTATCAAGTGAGTGGAGTACATCAAACTTATACTTTTTTGATAGGGGAAGGTGAATTGATAGTCTCTGCTTCCCAATTCTGATAATCTTTTCCCTTATCTGATATTGTCCAGCGAGTTGCTTCCACAAACTGACTCACACGGATAGGGTCTATTGGTTGGTCTATTTTACCATGTCGCTTGAGGGAGCTAGAGACAATAACCCCATCCGCAGCTTGCATCAAGGTAGAAATGTTTTCCCAGTTAGCACCACTACCGATAAAGACTGGGGTACCTGCTGCTGCTGCTCTGGCTAATTCTAAATCTTCCAAACTAGGAGGGCTTCCTGTTGCGCGACCAGAAATAATTACCCCATCAGCGAGACCACGTTCTATTGTTTCTTGAACGACTGTCGTTAGATTTTGCTCACCCAAAGGTAGGGCGTGTTTGACTAAAACATCTGCCAATATTTTGACATCAGTACCCAGTTCTCGACGATAACGTAAAAGTTGATGTGCTATGCCTTCAATCAATCCTTGATCTGTGGCCATAACTCCAGTCAGGACATTCACACGGATAAATTGGGCTTCCACACAATAAGCGATACCCATAGCACTTTGGCCATCATTACGCAAAACGTTAATTCCAATAGGTAGAGAAACCAAGTTCATAATCTTTTGTACTAGAAGTGTCATTGCACTAACCACAGCCGGATCAACTTGGTCTTTAACAAAAGGAGCATCGAAAAAGTTTTCTACTATAATGCCATCTACACCTCCTGAGACAAGGGCTGTGGCTTCTCTTTCTGCTCTACTGATAATAGCTTGAAGGTCACCTCCCCAAAGGGGTGAGGTGGGCAGAGGTTGTAAATGTACTACCCCAATTATTGGATTTCTGGTTTTAAATATTTGCTTTAAGTCCACGGGTTTACCTGAAACCACAGTTATTTGGCAATAACTTAATGTTTTCCCAATGTAGCGAAACTGCCACAACGTGGGTATCCCAAATCTCATGATTTAGGTTTCTGTTTTTTTAGCACCTGCTTTCGGAGATTTTTTCTCTTCGAGTCTTATGGTTGCTCCACAAACTGACACTGCTAGTCTAGCAGTCAATTTGGAGAGTGTTTCTTATAGTTGAAATAAGGATCTTTATCCAAGGTGGAATTTGCCCATTACAACTACATCTATCTTAAAATTTTCCCTCTATTTTATGATCATCATATCATTTTGGAGTTGAATTATTATTTAACTTAGGAAAGTCTATTGTTAAGTATTCAGCTATTAGATATTAGTCCTGAGCAGAATTTAAATGAATATAGACTTTAAGGTAAAGGAAGTAAGTTTTTGTAATAAAATTTAATTCTGGCTCAATTAATAAAGCTTTGCTCTGAAATCAAAAGTAATAGTTGATAGCTGAGGGTTAAATGCTTACGTCTATTCAAAATTATTCTCAAATAATCAAGGTTGGTAAAAAAAATTAATATGTATAAATTTTTTCACCAAGTTATTCATGGGTATTGCTAATAATTTACGGAATTTATTAAAAATTTTAGATTAATGAAAGGTATATTGATATTTTTAGCTATTGTAATTTGTTTATTGGGGGTATTAGAAATAGGACTCCGCTTAGTCTTTGGTTTTGGTAATCCTCTTACTTATAATATAGATAGTAAAATTGGTTATCTTTTGACACCAAATCAAAGTGTTACTCGCTTTGGTAACCGGATAAAAATTAATCAGTATTCTATGCGTTCTGACCCGATAGAAGAGTCAAAAGAAAATATTACATTGAGAATACTTTTGTTAGGAGACTCTGTAGCGAATGGTAGTTGGTGGACAGATCAAAATGACACAATTTCTGCAATTATAGAGAAACAATTAAATGAAAAATTAGGTCAAAATAAAACTGTTGAAGTTTTTAATGCTTCAGCTAATTCTTGGGGACCTAGAAATGAACTTGCTTATTTAGAAAAGTTCGGTTTATTTAATTCTCAAACTATAGTATTACTGATTAATACTGATGATTTATTTGCTAAAGCACCTAGCTCATTAGTGGTAGGAGTTCATCGGAGTTATCCAGACAAAAAACCTCTTTCTGCAATAACTGAAGTGATTAGTCGTTATTTATTGCCGACAGCAAAAATTCCAGAAATTCAGGAAGAAGAAGAAAAAGTTAGTTTTAATTTAGCAGCAATCAAAAAAATTCAGGAAATTACTAATCAAAACAATACTAAATTTATCTTGGTAATGACTCCTTTGCTTAGGGAAGTAGGCAAACCAGGACCTCGTGATTATGAAATTAAAACTCGTAAATTGTTAGAGGAATTTAACCAAGCTGAAAATATTTTATATTTAGATCTATTACCAATTTTTAAATCTGTATTAGAACCAGATAGTTTGTATCGAGATAATATTCATTTAAGTATTAAAGGAAATCAGATTGTTAGTGAAATGATTAGTAAGTTAATTATTAATCATAGTCAGTTTTAAAGAATGTAATAGTTATGTTATAAAGATTTTGGAAGCTGAGAATAGAAACCTGATTATTGATAATGTTATAAAGTTTCTATTTAGTGTAGTTAATTGAATTGATATACTTCAGATTAACCATAGTAACAAAAGTTTTTGTTTGAGCATAGAAAAAAGTTTATAAAAGTCTAGGTGGAACTTTTAATATTTCTCAAATTGATAAGTAGTTGTGCTAAATTCATTACATATCTATATTAGCTAAGTTCTTAGCATTATTATGAGCGAAAATAATTAAGGTGACCTGAAAAAAACTGAAAGCATTTACTTAAATATTACTCAGGGTTTTTTTGTATAAAAAATGTACAATATTTTGCTACAAGTTGACTCAAAACCCTCAATTTTGAGATTTTAAGGATAGAAAAATTGAAAGAAAATATTTTTGACAACATCTTCTGTCATTCAAGTTTATCCATACCTCCGTAGCTCCTAACCTTACCAATAATATGTATTTAATAAGTCATAATTAAAAAATAGGTAAATAATTTAGCTTATCCAATTATAAAAATTTGCGCATTGGTTTTGATAATTTTTATAATATTTAATTCTATCAGCTATCAGTAACGACGGCTGGAGTCGGAATCTGAAAATTTGAAATATTCTTTTTATCCCCTCAAAAGGCGGAGGCTTGAAACTTTGTTTATTAATCAAAAATTATGATTATTTTTGCTATCTATATAAAGAGGTAAAATATTAATTAGAACATTTAGAATTATGTTACGAAATAGAAGATGTTTGTTGCCACGGATCTAAGATATCTTTGAATAAAGTTTCCTCAATCCAAGTTTTAGCTACTACTGTTAAAGGCAAAGCCAAAATTAAACCTAAAATTCCAAAAAAAGTAGTGAAGAAAATTTGGGCCCCTAAAGTAATAGCAGGTAAAAGTGAGACTTGTTTTGCCATAACAACTGGACTTAGCCAATAACTTTCAATATTCTGAATAATAATATATAAAATTCCTACTGCAGCTATTTTCCAAGGAGTATCCAAAAAAGCAATCATTATAGGAAAAACTACACTCAAAGTCGGACCAATATTAGGAATAAAATTGAGTAAACCTGCAAGTAAAGCATGAGTCAAAACTAAATCAATTTGTAATAGTAATAGACCAATACCACTCAAGGTCGCTACAAAAACAGAGTTAATCACTATTCCACCAAACCAATTCCCTAAAGCTACTTCACACTTTGATATAATTTCATCTGCACGTCGGCGATAAAAAGAAGGAAATAAAAGTAATCCCACTCGTCGATAAGCTTGAGCATTAACTAAAAACATTATTGTTAATACAAATACTAAAAGTACCTGCAAAAATACTGTAAAAGTATTAGAAAAAATCTTCAAAAAGTTGCTAAATAACTGAGTACCGAATTTTTGTGTTTGTACTAGCATATTAGTAGCAGTAGGTGGTGCTGGAAATAAATCTGGTCTTTGTTGATATAACTGGATAAGTTGAGAGCGGACTTCTGTAAAAACATCAGGTATTAAGGCAACTAATTTTTGAAACTGGCTAATAAAAGGTGGTACAATTAGTAACAAAAATACCAGCATAATTAATGCAGCTAAACTTAAAGTAGCAATTACAGCTAAATTTCTTTCAAGACCCCATCTATTAAATTTTTGTACTAATCTATTTAAGGCAGTTGCCAAAACTATTGCAGCAAATATTAATAGTAAAAGTTGTCGGATTTCCCAAAATATATATAGAACAATCAGCAAACTAAAAAAGCCTAACCATTTACCAAAATTCATATTTTTTTGTTGTTTTGAAGTTGTTTGAGTAACTACTGCTGTGACAATTTTAAGTTGAGAAATAAACAATTAAATGTTATCCATTATTGACTTTCTCTATTTATCTTTAAAGTAAGTGCTTCTACTAATCAATATAAAGTTTTTCAAGTACTACCTTGACTTTGAATTTAGCAGTATAATAAAAGATATTAATCTAGCTATTATTATAAAATAATTATCAAGTTTAAAAGTAAAATTTGATAAAATTACAGTGAAAAAATATTGATAGTTAAAACTATATATAATACCAATAATTTAGACTTAAATTATACTGTTTATCTTAATAATATAATATAATTTCATTTTTGAGTATGATGCGTAGCCATACTTGAGGAAATTATTATAAGAATAAAAGAGTTAGATTCAGAATAGTCGATTAATACTTTGAAACTCTTCTCTAAAAAGATTAAGTTTGACTTTATAGAGTTTCTCAGTAAGTACGAGGTAAGCTTGTATCTTTATTTCCTATTCCCTGTACCTTATTCTTTGTCCTCTATTCCCTAAAACTTATAATTTTTTACCGAAGTACTATAAGAATTTTTGTATTGGAACATCAAATTAATTTTTTTTTAGTAAAAAATATTTAGCCTTAAAATTATAACTAGATTTGTTTCCCACATTTTTACCTATGTAAGTTTAAGCAATTGATTTAATAATCACTGTACTGAACTGTTTAATATTAAATATTATAAAACACAAATTTTTAATAGATAACTTTTTCTAGCTGCAATAACAAATCTAAAGTATTATTTTAGTTAAAACAGTTCAATACAGTAACAATATAGATGCTAACAACTCAAATAATTCCTGATTTAATGGTCAGAGAATTTATATCCATGTCAATAAGTACAGAAATTATCTCAAAGTTTTTGGGTGGTAAGCACCTAAATAAAATTATTTACAAAGCGCGATGTTTACACAAGAATTTAATTTTAGTTTCGATAAATGTGTAATTTATTTAGTTTATCCACTTAAAGCCTTCATGATTTTTATAATGGCAAAGTTCCCTTAGACTGGAGAATTTTTATAAAATCAAGATATTATATTTTTTTAGTACTCCTAAAATAGCAATAATATCAGAAATATTTGATGACTACAATATTCCCTATTCCTGAACTATTACAGTCTTATAATAAATAAGTTTTATGTGTCATAATACTAATAATTATTGGTTTAACTCTACCTTTTCATGATGATAATTTTGAGGTTTCATCTAGATGAACTTATCAAAAAATCTAGTCTTATCATTGCCAATAGTTTTACTTTCTTTTACAGTAAATGGATGTACTATCTCGAAGAAACAATTACTATCATCTCCTAAAGTAAGTCAATATCAGTTACAAAAAGTATTAACTCCTGAAGAAATACACGATTTTTTTTAACAGTTAACGGTCATATTGATTTGCTTTATCATCAATTTTTATATCCTGATTTTCAACCAAATATCAGACATCAACCTGGAGGAATTGATATTAGTCAGTCAGATATTACTCGAATTGAGGAAAGTGGCCTATATGCTGTATTTACGTCAATATTTACTATTCAAAAATAGAGGAATAAAGAAGAACATCAGCGGAGAAAAGAGGAAGTAATTAAAATGATTAAAATAACAAAAAAGATGGTTGAGTTCAATTTTTTTTAAATTTTACTTGCCTTAAATGCACAGGATGCTGAACTGCTAGATAAAATTATAAAAATGGCAATATTTATGGGCATGGAAAATGCTTATCCAATTGGTAAAGATATTAGTAATGTTCAATTTTTCTATCACCAAGGGATTAGATATAAAATAATAACTCATACCCAAAATAATGAGCTTGGTGATTCTTCTACATATCAAAAACAAAAATGGAATGGCTTAAGTTACCATGGGAAAAAAGTTATCAAAGAAATAAATATTTTGGGTATCATGGTTGATATTTATCATGTCTATAATTATACATTTTTGGATTTAATTAAGTTAATAAAAGCACCAGTAATTGCATCTCATTCTAGTGCTAGATAACTAGAAAAAAAATCCTAAAATATGAGTAATTAAATTTTAAAAATTGTCAAATAAAATGATGTAGTTGTACAAAATTGTATTTTTGATGACTATATTAAAAAAATCCCGGAAATACCATAAATAAAAACAGCAATGAAATAAATTGAACAAAAACTTGCTGCATTTAAAAATGGAAAACTAAGCCAAGAACAAACAAAAGTACTCAAAGAAAAATATTGTCAAATTAATAAGAAATATCTGAAAAATTAACCCACTGTTGCTGATGTAGTAGACCATATAGATTACATGGTAAAAGTTATAAGTATTAATCATGTTGCTATTGTTTTAGATTTAGATAGGGATGGTGGAGTATTTGGAATGAATGATGTTTCACAAATACCCAATATTACAAAATACAAAATAATTAATGGCACGGGGATATACTGAAAAAGATATTCAAAAAATTTGGGGTAAAAACTTAATGAGAGTTTTTAGTGAAGTGCAAAAGATGTCTAGATAAATTCAAAACTAAGAAATATCCGGGAAATAACTTTGTACAATGATTGACTTATAATTTTTTTAGTATGATTGAGATTTTCTTTTCCGTTGTATCTGCTGTTTTTCCAGTGGGGTGTATAGTTTTAATTGGTTTTATATTTGGCAAAAATTTTTCCATTGATGAACAGACACTTTCTCAGCTAGCTTTGTATGTTTTGTTTCCTGCATTATTAACCGATATAATGTATCAAACTACTATGAGAATTGAGGAAGCAATAGGGATATTTATAGCCTTTGGGTTAACTTATATTTTACTTTGTTTAATTCCTTGGGGAATAGGAAGACGGTTAGGTTTTTCGGAGTCTCTGCAAAAAAGTTTATTGGCGACTACAGCTTTACCTAATTCTGGAAACATGGGGTTACCTGTAGCTTTATTTGCATTAGGAGAAGCTGGGTTAGAAAGGGCTATAATTTATTTAATATCATGGAATTTAATTGTGTTTAGTACAATGCCTGCCATTCTCAAAGGAGGGGGGTTTCGATCTGGTATTATTTTTACTTTTAAATTACCGATAATTTGGGGAATGATTTTAGGTGTAATTCTTAACTTATTCAATATTGAATTACCTTTAAAACTTGATGATGGTTTACATATTTTGAGAGAAGCTGCAATTCCAATTTCTTTATTATTGATGGGAATACAAATATCTAAAAATCGTTTTCAACCAGGTACTTATGAGTTAGGTGCTAGTTTAATTCGTTTGTTTGGAGGAGCATTTGTTGCTTATTTAGTTGGTAAAATTATGAACTTGGAAATGCTTGATTTACAAGTGTTAGTATTAGAAAGTGCTATGCCAAGTGCTTTAGCTTCTTTTTTAATAGTTAATGAATTTGGTGGGGATGCGACACGAACTTCTAGAGTTGTGATAATATCAACGCTTTTATCTTTTTTGACTTTACCGATAGTCTTGTGGGCAATTGGGGCAACATCTTGATGTATAAGCATTCATGTCTTACCAGTCAGCTATAGTGTTTTCTAATGAGGTGTAAATTTATATTTAAGTTTTTTCTAAGAAAAAAAGCACTGGATGCGAATAATCTAAATCCTTGTTTTTACTAATATTTAATGCTTTTTAATGCTTTTTTTTCTTTAGTATTAACCTCATTACTACCAACATATTTCCTTTTTTAATAGGACTCGCTTTTCACATCCTATATCAAATTTTATATCAACAATTAAAATTAGTAATTAGGCTTTGTAGAAAAAGTTTTTTTTACCGCAAAATTTTTTTTGCGGTTTAATTTGAGTTAAATATTTTACTATAATAGCTGAACTTTAGCACAAGTTTAGTAAAGGTGAATGCTTAACTATAACTATAAGCATTCAACTCAAGATATTAACTAAATTGTTTCTGATATAAACGAGTGTAAAGTTCACCTTTTTCTAATAATTCTATGTGAGTACCTGACTCTACAATTTCACCATTTTCCATAACCAAAATTCGATTAGCACGTTGTACAGTTGTCAACCTATGAGCAACAATAAATACAGTTCTCCCTTCCATCAATCTTTCTAAGGCTTCTTGAACTAAAGATTCAGATTCATAGTCTAGAGAAGAAGTAGCTTCATCTAATATTAATATCCTCGGATTTTCTAATACTGCACGAGCGATCGCTATTCTTTGTCTTTGCCCTCCAGATAAATTAACTCCCCTTTCACCTACCCAAGTTTGATAACCTTCCGGTAGCTTAGTAATAAACTGATGAGCATTAGCAATTTTAGCTGCTTCTTTTACTGCATAAATATTATAATCTAGTTGACCAAAGGCAATATTTTGTAAGATAGTTCCAGAAAATAAAGTTACCTCTTGGGGAACAATTCCAATTTGTCTTCTTAGACTTATAAGAGTAACATCTTGAATATTTATCTCATCAATTAATATTTCCCCTGACTGAGGGTCATAAAACCTAGGAAGCAAGTTTATAAGTGTAGTTTTACCTGCTCCAGAGGCTCCTACAAAAGCAATTATTTCCCCTGATTTTACCAACAAATTCAGATTTTTTAAAACTTGCTTTTCAGAATTATAAGAAAAACAAACATTTTTATATTCTACTTTTCCCACTACAGTAGGAAGAGGAATTGCATCTGTTTTTTGTATAATTTTAGGTTGAATTCTTAAGATTTCAAAAACTCTATCGCATGAAGCTTCACCTTGTTTAAATTCACTATAATTACTTGTTGTTAAAGAAATCGGATCAATTAACAAAGCAACACCTGTTACATAACTAATAAAGCCTTCTCCACTTAAATTTCCTTGAGATATTTGCCATCCTCCCAATAAAAATAAAAAAATCACACTCATTGCTTCCAAGAAACCCACTACTACAAACTGGAGTGCTTTAACTTTTTCTGCCATATATTTTGCTTGTCTGTTTTGTTCAGCTTCCACAGAAAATTGAGCAATTTGATATTCTTCAGCTGCAAAAGTTTGAACTATTCTAATACCATTAAATACTTCAGTTATGAGAGCAGATAAATTGGAAATACGATGTTGACTTTGGCGAGAAAAAGAAAGTAATAACTCTCCAAACCAACCTATTAATAATGCCATCAAAGGTGCAATTATCAGAGTTGCTAGAGTTAATTGCCAGTTAAGATAGACCATATAGCCTAATACAACTATTAATTGTAAAATGCAAGGAACAAATTGGTGAAAAAATTTATTGATAACTTCCCCAGTACGATCTATATCTTCTGTAATTCGATAGGAAAGATCCCCAGTTTTTGATTTTTCAAAGTAACTGATATGAAGTTTTTGTAAGTGAGAATACAATTGTTTGCGCAAGTCTAAAGCAATGGTTAAAGCTGCTTTTGCCATCAGAGTATCTTGACCATATTGTACAGCGCCCTTAATCATAAAAATGATAGCTGCTAGCCCTGCAAGTTGAATAATTGCTCTGACATCTCCCTTGCCGATATAACCTGCCATTTCACCCATTAACCAAGCTAAAATAGGCCAGAAAATAGTAAATACTAATGTGCAGGTCAATGCCTTCACAATAGTTGGCCAATATTCATAAATGTAGGGTAAGAGCTTCCAATAACTAGATCTAGATTTCTGGATACCAAGCTTAATTTGATTTTTCAAAATATTCTAAAGTTTTCTATATTTCTATATTAAAGATAAAAAAACTTGCTTTTAATGATTGAGCATGTTAAATTGATTTTAAAGTCAATTTGCAGTAAGATTTTGTGACCTATAATAGTCCATTCTACTGGGTAAAGGCCAGCTAATATTTAAATTAGTTAAAGTTTGATTTGGCAACTTTACTTTAAGTTATATAATTAATGTGATGCTCCATATATGCAAATTTGACAATCAATCTGTCCGGTTTTTGCACAGACTGGGAGTAGATAAGCTGAACCTTAAATACAATTTTTATGTCTAAATTTAAAGTCCTGCTTTATGGGCTTCTTTGAATTGGGATGTAATTATTAGTTAGGTAAAATCCAGTTTTGCAGTAGTTCATTTAATTTGACTAAACAGAGGAATTTATGGAAACATTAGCATTTTCCCATTTAGCCTATAGCGCAGAAAATTCAGAGAATCAAGAGTTTACTGTTTGTGTAGACTTTAAAAAACTATCTAGCGTTGGTGCAATGGGTTTACTGTCTGCTGCTACTGTATTCGGAGCAATGGGCGTAACTGCTGATTCTGCTTCTGCTTATGGTGGTTATGGTTATGGTGGCTACGGTGACTACGGTGGCTATGGTAGTAACTATGGTAACCATGGTAACTATGGTCGTAATTCTGGTCACTACTATAAAAAAGTTGTTAGTAGTTCCTACAATCGTTCCTATGGTAATTATGGTAACTACGGTGGTTCTCGTGGCTATGGTAGTCGCTATGGTGGCTACGGTGGTGGCTACGGTGGCTACGGTGGCTGCTACTAAGTTGGTTTATTAAAAGTCCACAAATAAATACAGAGTTGGTTGGGACTTTTTAAGTTTTTTTAAACATTCTGCATTAAAAATCTATCTGATATGGTAGTTTAGTGCAGAAATATATAAATAGGGCGGTGTGGCACCCGTCCTTAAAACTCGTAGAGTCTGGTGCAAAGCGAAAGACTTGAAAGCGAGAAGCTCACGCTCACCCCACAAAAAAATTGTCAAATATAACTCATCAGAGGAGTTGAGGATTCATGGAAACACTAGCATATTCTCATCTAGCTACCACCGAAGAAAGTTTTATAGTTGAACCCACGTTGAAAGCAGTCGACTGGAAAAAGTTTTCCAGCTTAGGGATGATGGGTCTGCTATCAGTCGCTACTATTTTAAGTTCTCTTAGCGTAACTGCTGATTCTGCTGCTGCTAATTGCTACTCTCGCTGCGGTAGTCCTAATTATCGTTATGGTAGTGGCTTAGGTCGGCGCTATGGTCGTCCACACTATCGTCATGCTTCTTATCGTCGTCACCGCCATGGTCATGGATATTATCTTCACCATGGTAGCCGTGGACACAGGGTTGCTAAGTTGCAACATCAACTAGGACTTATGGGATATTTTCATCATCCTCGTGCAACTGGTTATTTTGGCCATAAGACTAAGTATGCAGTTAAAGCATTCCAACGGGATGTTGGCTTAAGGGCAGATGGTATTGTTGGACCTCGTACTCGTGCAGCTTTAGGTTTTTAATATTCCTGATTGGAATTCCAGGGCTTTATCTATTGATTTCACCCTTAGATCAAAGCTAATTTGCTAATTTATAGTATTTTTTTTGATACAGGAGTGAGGATAAATCACTCTCATTTGTAATTTTAATTATCCCGCGTTGTCACTTAAGAGCAACGTCGGGAGCATTTATAAATATTCTAGTATTATATCAATTTTGGACTAGTTAAACTATTGTTGAATTTATTAATATTTATTCATATAAGTTTATATATATTGATATAGTTATACTTAATCAAGCTATGTAGATTATAGTAAAATCTAATAAACATAGTAGTTTGTGGTATCAAACCAAACCACCGCCTAACCAAATTATTAATAAGTTACCATTCGCACATAGTCAAGTAATTAAGACTTCTGTGAGCCTCAAGCCACTAAGGTGAGACTGTTACTAAAAAGGGTCTATAGGTTTTATTATAGATATTGGGAGATCCCGCTGAACCCGTTGAATCTTTCTGTGCATTGTTAACAACTTTGAGCACTCATAATATCAGAATGAAAAAAGACCCTGACCTGAATATGAAAATTGTATGATCCCAATATGGGTAAGTGAATCAATTTATTAGGGTTGGCTGCATTTGAAATTACAGCTAGGGAACTGGAAGAGAGAAATTTTCCTGGTTAAAGTAAAGAATAAAAATTACTTACTCTATCCCTTACTGAGAGGGGATAATTGGGGCAGATAAGCTTCTGCCTATAATCTAGTATAGTATTAGCCATTCAAATTTCAGTTGTGCCAAAGACTTAAGTGCTAGCTTGAATCTAGCTAAAACGGTCAGTAAAAGCTATGCTCCGCAATTAATCATTACTTGTTTAGCACTACCTATTTATGATTTTAGGGGATATAATTGATCCAAAACCTAAAAGTTTCCTCTTCTAAGTTCTGCTCTCAACTTCCGAGAATTTAGACCAACCTCTTCTTTTCTACAATATTTATGAGACAAGGGGGGTATTTGAACCCTAGTTATTAAACAATTGAAAGTTGTCCGATGGGTGTGCGACGCTTTAAAACAAATTTTTCGGTAATTATCATTAGCTTATCTGAGAGTTTTTAGCAAGATGGACTAACAATATACTCACTATCAAACAAACTAAACATTTCCCAAAAGTTTTCAGCCAATGAAGAATAGTTTGTTTAATATATCGAATCAGTGTATGGTATTAGTCTTTGTCAAATGTAGTAGTTCTTAACATATTTCCTACTCCTCTATTCCATGAAGGTAGTTATATGTATTATAATGTTCAAACTAGTCATTTAGGATAGTCTTCTTCATTAAAGTTAATATAAAATTTAGGTGAGATGAAGATTCTGAGAAATTAGATTTCCCGAATAGAAGGAAAAAAAGGAAAAATCTAATTTTGTATTTTTATCCCCTTACTTTTACTGAAAAATTGGTTTTCAAGCCTCATAACCTATAATCTGGGAGTTTTTTTTGCAGGAGGATCTGTAGCTCTCATCAGAAGGAATTAACTGGTGCTTACGGTTGTTATTTTTTTGTTACAATTATCCGGATATGATTTTATTCAGTATTAAAGAAGTATAATTGATATTTTGGGGGGAGGGGGGAATAGCTATAAATTCTCCGAAGGTGTTTGGGTCGCATCTTTGGGTCGCATCAAAAAGGAAAACACCCTTACTTATTGTATCACAATCAAAAGAATTATATTACTCCGAAGCCAAGGGATTTGATATTAAACTGTTATTGTTTGATTAAGTCAAGGCTCCTGTTCTAAGACGCTCCATATAATTTTGCAAATCCTTTGCTACTGGACTACACAAAAAATACCCACCCAAAATATTAGGAAAAGCCATTGAAAGTAGAGTAGCATCACTAAAATTAATTACAGAGGATGGGTTAGATACTGAACCGACAAAAGTAGCAATCAAAAACAATATTTTGTAAATAATTAATCCCTTACCATCAGATAAATAATCCCAACAACGTTCGCCGTAGTAACTCCAAGAAATCATGGTAGAAAACGCAAAACAGAAAACAGCGATCGCTAATAGAACTGGAAACCATGCCAAAACAGTACCAAAAGCTGCAGAAGTTAATTCTGCCCCTTTATTTGCTTCCCGCAAAGCAGAGAATTCTTCAGCATTATATACCTTAGTAATAACAATTACCAAAGCGGTCATATTGCAAACCACAATAGTATCAATAAATGGTTCTAACAGGGCGACTAAGCCTTCACGAATAGGTTCATCAGTTCTAGCAGCAGAGTGAGCGATCGCTGCGGAACCGACACCAGCTTCATTAGAAAAAGCCGAACGTTGAAATCCCTGAATAATTACACCAGTAATCCCACCCTCTACTGCTTGGGGGGCAAAAGCACCAGAAATAATAGTAGCGATCGCTCCTGGAATTTGGGTAAAATTAGCCAGAAGAATAAATAGGCAAGCCAAAACATAGAGCAGACACATTAAAGGTACAAGAGTACCTGCCACCATACCAATACGCTGAATACCACCAATAATAACTAATCCGACCAAAACTACTAGCACTAAGCCATAAACCCAACTAGGTAAACCTGGTAATACATTTGAAACGGCGCCATAAGACTGGTTTGCCTGAAACATATTAGCACCACCAAAAGCAGCAGAAATACAGAAGATAGAAAATAATACAGCGAGAACTTTGCCTAAGGTTCCCTGCCCCATTTCTGCTAAACCTGCGGATAGGTAGCGCATCGGCCCACCAGAAATAGTGCCATCAGGTTTAACAATGCGATATTTTTGAGCCAGGGTACATTCTATAAATTTACTAGTCATCCCAAAAAAACCAGCGATCGTCATCCAGAAGACAGCACCAGCTCCCCCCATACTCACTGCTACAGCTACACCAGCGATATTTCCTAATCCTACTGTTCCTGATAATGCTGTTGCTAAAGCTTGAAAATGTGAAACTTCTCCTTGAGCTTCGGGATCATCATATTTACCTCTAAGGATCTCAATGGCGTGTGTAAAAGCACGAATATTAATAAATTGCATCCTAATAGTAAAAAAAAATGCGCCAATAATTAGCCATAAAATAATTAAAGGAAAACCACCGATACTAAAGAAGAGGATGTTAAATATTACATCTACAAAACTCGAAAAAGCTTGATCGATGATGTTTATGAGACTATCTCCTTGTTCTGGTTGTGTTGCTAAAACAACAGTTGGTGTTAATATCAATAGGAGTATATATAGCCAAGTTTGTCTTTTCATTTTCAACTTTACCAATAAATTATTTTCTTAATTAAATACATATACCATAAAAGTATAATTTTGTCTGTTTAGCAATTTCATTGAATCACTTTCAGGATTAGGAAAAATTTTAAAAACGTTTTTAGAAAAAAATGTTCTCAAAATATTTATCATTAAAAAAAAATAAATGGTATTAAACCTTTGTTGTTTTGAGGATTTACTCATCCTGAAAAATAAAAAATAAAAGTATTAATTTTATGAACTTATTTCTCCTGTTTGTAAACGTTTCATATAATTTTTGAGGTCATTGGCGATTTTATTAGAGAGGAAGTAAGCCCCAAGTAAACTAGGAAAAGCGAGAGCTATTTTTAGAGAGTCAGCGAATTTAATTACTGTTTCTGGTTGAATAACTGTACCAAGAAAAATACTTATTAAGAATAAAATTTTATATATAATTACACTCCGGTCTCCAAATAAATATTGCCAGGAAACTTGACCATAATAACTACTAGAAATTATAGTAGATAAGGCAAATAAAAATATACATAGTGTCAAAAGAGAAGGAAACCAGGTAATCACAGAAGCAAAAGCGGCTAAAGTTAGTTCAGAACCACCAAAATTGGCAAATTCTGGATTATTGTAAGCTCCAGTAATAATTACTACTAAAGCAGTGATGTTGCAGATGATGATAGTATCAATAAATGGTTCTAGTAATGCGACAATACCTTCCCGAATAGGTTCATCAGTTTTGGCTGTAGCATGAGCGATCGCTGCCACTCCCAACCCTGCTTCATTAGAAAAAGCTGCGCGACGGAACCCTTGTACTAAGGCTCCAGCAAAACCACCTACCATAGCTTGGGGAATAAAAGCACTGTGAAGAATACTAGCTAAGGCATTAGGAATAGCCGTAAAGTTAGATAAAATCACCCATAAACCTGCCAAAAAATAGATGCCACACATTGCAGGTACTATAGCAGCAGCTACTGCAGCGATACGTTGGATACCTCCAATAATTACTAATCCTACTATTAATACTAAAAGCAATCCATAGATCCAAGTTTTTTCGGCAACAAATGGTAGTATATTGGCAACAACAACTTGAGATTGATTAGACTGAAATATACTAGAACTACCCAATGTCGCCAAAATGTTTAAAAATGCGAACATTACTGCTAGAATTTGACCTAATTTTTTTTGCCCTATATCGGCCAAGCCTATTGACAGGTAATACATTGGTCCTCCAGTAACTGTACCATTGGGGTGAAAAATGCGATATTTTTGAGCTAGGCTACACTCAATAAATTTAGTACTCATCCCTAAAAAACCTGCGAGGGTCATCCAAAAAGCTGCACCCGGTCCTCCTACACTAATAGCAATAGCAACTCCAGCAATATTTCCTAGCCCTACGGTACCAGATAGGGCAGTAGCGAGAGCTTCAAAGTGGGAAACTTCTCCTTCCTCATTCTTGTCATCGTATTTGCCCAAAACAACATCTACAGCATGTTTAAAGGCGCGAAGATTAATAAACTGCATTCGGATAGTAAAAAAGAGAGCACCACTAATGAGCCACAGTACAATAATTGGTAGGCCTTGCTCTCCTCCTATACTATAAAAAATGATAGCATCTATATTTTTTAATAAATTAGAAAAATTAGCAGAAATCCAATCTAACATTTAGTTCAGTTCTATTTTCAGTCAAGTATTAGTTTATTTTAGCACTTAAAAGTTATTTTTTAAGTTAATTAAAATACTTAGGAAACTTAAGTTTTTAGTACTTTAGCCGTCAGCTTGAGCACAATGGCAAGGGTCTAGCTGCACAAAAATATAAAGTTGAAATGCTTACAAAAAATGTCTGAAAGTAATAAATCACTAATTTAAGCCGATAATCTTTTCTTTGCCAGACTTTGAATTCTTCTTGGAGGCTAATTTTTTCTTCTAGCTGATAGCTGACAGCTCAATGATTATAAAAAACTATATTGAGCTTGAACGAAGTTAGGCAATTACCTTAACAAAGCTCTATTTTCTCTGAGAAAACTATCAACAAAAACTTTAAGTAGTTATGCCAAATTAATTATATATATTTGCTTGTATTGAATAGCCTACAGATATAAAATTAACAGGGAAGAAATAATTGCAATCACTACAATTCATTCACTTAATTTATTATAATTAATTATTAGAACATGAACTTAATTTTTGTATGGCCATAATCATAAAAAATATATATAATTTTGCAATTTTGATTGAGCAATGAGCTATGAATAAACACAGATTATTCAAATAGATAAAATTCAAATATATTTGCTCAAATCATCTATTCTGAAAATCAACAAAATGTTTTAATACTATAAATAATAATGAAATTCCCTATACCACCAAAAACAGATTTAGTCCTAATAGGAGGCGGTCATAGCCATGCGATCGCTCTCCGAAAATTTGCCATGAACCCTATACCAGGGGTTAGACTAACCCTAATCACAGATGTATATCACACTCCTTACTCTGGAATGTTACCAGGATATGTGGCAGGTTTATACAACTTCGATCAATGTCACATAGATCTACTCCCCCTCGCCAAATTTGCTGGGGCTAGAATATTTTTAAGCCACGCTATAGGTCTAGACCTGGAGAAAAATCAGATACTTTGCACTAGTCGTCCCCCTGTAAATTTCGATTTACTTTCTATTGATATTGGTAGCACTCCCGCTAGTTTAACTGTACCGGGGGCAATAGAATATGCTATTGCGGTTAAACCAATATCAAAATTTCTCACCTATTGGGATAAAATAACTACAATGATTTCCAAATCTCCAACACAGAAAACGCGGATCGCAATAGTGGGTGGTGGTGCTGGGGGGGTAGAGTTAGCTTTCGCGGTTCAAAGTCATCTCCATCAGATTTATCGCAATGCTAAACAACCTACTGATAATTTGGAATTGCATCTATTTCATAGAGGGAAGAGATTATTACCACAGCGTCATCATTGGGTAGGAAAGGAAGTTGAGAAAATTCTTAAAAGTCGCGGTGTGCTATTGCATTTAAAGGAAAGTGTTGAGGAGGTTAGGGGTGATGACCAGGAGCTTCCCACGAATGTAGAGGGAAATAAAACATTCCATTCTTTATACTCTACTCTCAAAATGATTTGTTGTGCTTCAGGGTTGGAAATAGAGTGTGATATTCTGTTTTGGGTGACTCAAGCATCGGCCTCTCCTTGGTTACAAAAAGCAGGTTTGGCAACAGATACCAGAGGTTTTGTTTTGGTTAATGAGAAATTACAGTCAATTTCTCATCCTCAAGTCTTTGCGGCCGGAGATGTGGCAACAATAATCAATCATTCTCGCCCCAAAGCTGGAGTGTTTGCGGTGCGACAGGGACAACCTTTGTTTGAAAATCTACAACGGGCTCTTAAGAAAAAATTGCTGAAGTCATTTATACCTCAGAAAAAGTTCTTGATTTTAATTGGTACTGGTGATGAACGGGCGATCGCTTCCCGTGGCAGAATAGGTTTTGGTCCTCATAAGTTACTTTGGCGTTGGAAAAACCGCATTGACCGTAAATTTATGGCTCAATTCTCTAATCTAAAAATGGAAGACAGAACGCAGAAGGCAGAAGACAGAAAACAAGATTCCCAAATGTACTGTGCTGGTTGTGGAGCAAAAGTTACTAGTAGGGTTTTGGAAAATGTGCTGCATAAAATTCCACAGGAAATCAGGAGGGATGATATTTTGATTGGTATGGATACACCTGATGATGCTGCAGTGATTAGGGTACCAGCGGATAGGGTAATGGTACAGACGATCGATTATTTTCGAGGGTTGCTTGATGACCCCTATTTGTTGGGAAAAATTACGGCTAATCATTGTTTGAGTGATTTATTTGCTATGGGGGCAATGGCTCAGAGTGGGTTAGCGATCGCTACTATTCCCTACGCTGCCCCAAGTAAACAGGAGGATACTTTATATCAATTGTTATTGGGAGCAACGGAAGTTTTGAATCAATCTGGTGCTGTTCTGATAGGTGGTCATACAACAGAGGGAGAAGAGCTGGCTTTTGGTCTCACCTGTAATGGTTTAGTGTCACAAAAAAAACTATTGTACAAGGGAGGGATGCAACCGGGGGATATGCTGATATTAACGAAAGCTTTGGGAACAGGGACGTTATTTGCTGCAGATATGCGTCTGAAGGCAAGGGGGCGTTGGATTGAAAGTGCTATTAAGTCAATGTTGGGTTCTAATCAGAATGCTGCACAGTTATTATTAGAGTATGGTGTTACTGCTTGTACGGATGTGACTGGATTTGGATTAGTCGGACATTTGTTGGAAATGTTAAAAGGGCAAAGAGTGGGCGTGGAATTGGATATGGAAGCTATTCCTGTGTTGCCAGGTGTAGCTGAAACTTTGGAACAAGGTATTTTTAGTTCTCTTTATCCGGGAAATTTGCAAATGTCTGCATCAATTCAAAATCGTGAACAAGCGAGTATGTATCCTCTTTATCCTCTGTTGTTTGACCCGCAAACTTCTGGTGGGTTGCTTGCTACAGTGCCAGCTAATTTAGCGAGTGCTTGTTTGAATGCGCTACAACAGGAGTATTTTGAAACTAGAATTATTGGGCGAGTATTATTGTTAGATACAGGGATGCTGCCCATTAGAATTCATTTTTGAGCCTGTGGCAACCAATATCATTTTTAAAAAACTTTTCTATTTGGCACTTTGATCAGGGGATCTACTATTGCTCCCCTCCCACCAAAGGGATAAGGTAGGGGAGTAGGAGTAGGGAGGTTGCATAATAGCGTCTGTACAAAATCAGAAAAATTAACATTCGGTGTTGATGTGTGTGCCTATAAAATAGACACGATCGCATAATATATTTACTTGAGCTACCGTAGCAATACGTCCCTCATCTTGGAGGGAGGTAGCGGTAGTTGATACATCTATATTTCCCGAAATATTTGTGCTGCCAACAATCTCAGCTACCATAGTATTTGAACCTGTCAAAACTACATCATCATTCTCTTTAAATATAAAAGATGTAGCCTGAATTATTTCTCTACTACCAGTTAATAATTCCGGTAAAGATAGGGGGTATATATTAACATTAGAAATATTTTACCCATCCTGTAAAAAGGTTATATGCAACGTCTATATTTCTAAGCTTAATAAATTTTCTAATAGCATCTCTGTAAATAAAACCTTAAGTAACAAGACGATTTAACATCAGTGAAATCATGGCT
>ENA-UENV01000078-UENV01000078.1-marine-metagenome-genome-assembly--contig:-NODE-78-length-29736-cov-2.938390_pt1 | contig 29736 bp, 27 predicted proteins | sample MGYA00237878_ERZ529328 | MGnify/ENA primary metagenome ERZ529328 (study PRJEB26372, sample SAMN05368348) | marine metagenome | biome: cultured habitat; feature: ocean water; material: water; isolation... | reverse complement strand
AATCACCGGTATATGTGCCCCTTTTTCATCTGCCTCCGCAAAACCGACCTCCGTTAAAATAACCGGATAAGTAGCCTTGACATAGCCCCAGTCTTTCGTCCATTTGTCGGCCCAGGGCTGCGGGCGTTTTTGCGGGTAGGGATGGCTAACGTAGGCAATGCCTTCTGCTTCAATAGGATCCCATTTGACTGGGGTAAGATCGTATGCCCAATTGAAGCCAGCTACTAGCGGTATGCCTTTCCCGCCATTAGCTCTGACAATCACAATCATTTCTTCAAGTATCTCCTTCCACTGCGCCCAACTGCAAGTTCCTAATTGTCCGTTGAAGGTGGTCGGCTCATTGAAGAGTTCGTAAAAGGCTACCGTGGTATTGTCTCCAAAGTGCTTGCCCATGGTGCGCCAAAACTCAAAGGTTTGTTTCTTATCTGTCTCATACATGGGATGCTGATACAGTTGCGAACGCAAGTTGCCAATGCTATGCCAGTCTAGAATCACATAGATACCTAGCTCGCCAGCCCATTGCACACCTTGGTCCAATAACTTGAGATAGTCTTCCATACCCCGTCTAGCCCATGCGGTGGGGTGAATCGGGAAACGAACCAAATTGGCATTCCAGCGCTTCATCTCTTCGAAGTAGGCCTTATTCCAATGCCCCTCCTGGGCTAGCTTGTCCGGGTCGCTGGCATTCAAACCTCGGAAAACGATCTCTTGCCCATCTGCTCTGACAAATTGATTGCCTTCCACGCTGATTCGAGGAAGCGGGTCAGATTGTCCTTTGCTTGGCAGGTGGAGAAACAAAAAACTACTTAGGGTCAATACCAGGAGGAGAGTTGATCTATACATTTTGTAAGCTTAGATGAAATAATGAATTGTTCTGATGATGGTGGGGTTAATCGGAAGGGCGAAGTAAAAGTAGAATATTTAACCTAACAATGAAAAAATCCGGACTGGCTAGAAAGGAAGATGTCCTTTAGGGCTAACATCTAGGAAGGGATAGTCGATCTTGGAAAGATATAAACCTTGTGGATAGGCCGATTTGAAAGTACTTGGACGTACGCCAGTCTCTAAGCACTCCTTCCATTCTACTATGCTCATTTCTCCCTTGCCGATGGCGATCAGACTCCCCACCAAAAGACGAATCATCCCCTTAAGGAATCCTTTAGCTGTAAATTGAAACCTGACTTTTTGCCCGTCTTCATAGGTGTACATAGCTACGCTATGAATATCACAAAGCGTGCTGTCGTGTCGATCCGGGGTTTTGCAAAATGCACGAAAATCTTGGTACTGCGGTAGCATGTTCAAGGCCTGTTGCATCGAACTGTAGTTCCATTCCTGGCACTCGTATTGGGCGCTGATCTCTTGGAGGAAAGGGTCTTTGGTTTGGTGGATCAGGTAATCGTAAGTGCGTGCCGTGGCCCCAAACTGAGCGTGCTGAGCACTGGGCACGTGTATAATGTCAAAGATGGAAATATCGTTGGGTAGTAGCTTGTTGATAATGAATAGTAGGTCGGATGGTAGTGCTGCTTGAACATCGATGTGGAAAAAATATTGACTGGCATGTACCCCGGCATCCGTTCGACCACACCCTAGACAGATGATTCGGCGTTTTAATACCTTGGATAGATTCTCCTCTACTACTTGTTGCACCCCCAGCACATCTGGCTGTCGTTGCCATCCATGATAATTACCTCCTTTATAGGCGCAGTGAAAGAAATACCTTAGACTTGCTGCTGCCATTCCGCCAGGATTTCATCAAAATGCTCTTTTAATTCGCGAATTGGGGCGCTGATTTCTTGATATTCCGCTGGGAATTTATCTACGATAGAGACCTCATTGAAATAGTTGATATTGCATTCTTCCCCGACGACATTATTTAGGACTTGGTTGACAGCAGCTAACTGAGACTCCTCATCCATAAATTGGATGTTCTTGGCCTGAATCAACAGCTCAAAGGTGTCATCGGAATATTCTAGGAGAACGTACTGCCATCGAAAGGCCTCGATGGAACGCTCAATCATCCAATCATCATAGACACTCAGAATGTAGTCCCAATCCTTGGCGGGCTTGGCCGCATAGAACTCCCAATTGCGTAAGCGGCCCGGGGCTTCGGAGATGATCAGTTTGCTTAAGGCCAGGCGTTTCGCATCACCATTTGGGGAAAGGGTAAAGCGGAAAGGTTTTTGGGAACCGGGGCTAATTTCCCAAGCGAAAAGGCCAAATTCTAGAACCTCGTTGTTGACGCGTTCAATCAGGGAGGCTCGTTCGTCATCAACATCTGCTTCGAAGAAAGTGACGATGTGTTCTTCCATTTGGATGAACCATTTCCAAAAGGCGTCTATTTTAGGGTGAAACTTAGTTTGATTCATAGGGGCGGTCTGTTTCTGAATATATTCTAAGCATAATCCTTTGCGCAAAGCTACTGCAAAAGTGCTTATGAAGATATCCTTTTCGTTTTTTTTGTAATAGTAGGTATAAAATCAACTGTTCTAGTTGATCTTTTCTTGCAACAGAGAGAGCAGGAAAACCTAGATGTTCTAAACCTTTAGGTGGGAGAATCTGTTCTGAAAGGAAATTTAAATGAAGTCAAAAGTAGTATGGATATTCGGCTTATCAAGCAGGAAGACATTGACAAAGTGAAGTGGAATAGCTGTGTCCACTATGCTAACAATGGGAACATCTTTGGTTACAAATGGTACCTCGACCATGTTGCCAAGGATTGGGATGGATTAGTAGAAGGAGATTACGAGTCCGTCTTTCCTTTGGTCTGGCGCAAAGGCTTATGGGGAGGTAAGGTCTTGTATCAACCCGACCTAATGCGAGAACTAGGTATTTATACGATCAATGCGCCTTCTTCCAAAAGGATAAAGGCTTTCTTGGCGGCCATTCCTTCGGAGTACAAGCAGATTGATATTGTACTGAATGAGCAGAATCACTATCCTGATGTTCCCGATTTCGCTACCGCTATTCACACCAATCATCAACTCCTGCTCGCCCGCCCTTTTGAGGAAATGGAAGAGGCATTTGCTCCAGCAGTGCATGAGGCCGTGGAAAAGGCGACTCAAGCAGGCATTGTCTTAGATTCAAATGTGAAGCCGGAAACGATTGCTGATTTCTACAAGCAGCACAGTCCAGAAAGGAAAGGGAAAGATCGCAATTTCCATACGCTACAGCGAGTCATGTACAATGTGCTACATCGTGGTTGGGGATTTGCTTCGGCGGCTCGATGTAAATCAGGGGAGTTGCTCGCCGTCAACTTCTTCATTTACTCGCATAATACCATGATGAGTCTCGTGCCCTTGGAATCTCCAGCAGGACGTGAGGTGGGAGCACTTACCTACTTGTTTCAAATGCTCATCCGCACACAAGCCAATCGACCTTTGATCCTTGATTTCAATACCATGGAGCCGGACGCGCTTGCCGAAGCATTCGGGGCACAATCTAATCCTTACTTGAGGGTAAAGAGAAGACAAGGCTTGAGTCGAATCATCCCAGCCTAAGACTTATTTTTTCTTAGCCGTAAAAGGGAAGGCTACCATTTGATTTCCTTCAAAGACTGGGGCATCCAAAACAGTAATTCCGTCTCCAAAGTCAAATTCCTTATCCTGATCTACATCCCAGTGTAGCATCAGAATGTATTGCTCCTCAGAAGTAGGTTCATCCTTCACGGTAATGGCTACTTTCTTGTTCACACCATGTTTCACATAGGTGGCACCAACGTATACCGTGGGCACCGGTTTGCCATCTTTGAAGGGATGCATGACTAACCAGCCATTACCAACGATTTTGACCCTTTCAAAGGTGAAGGTTGCCCCTTCTTGTTGAAAGTTTTCAGTGGTAATAATGTTGTCTTGGCCGTTCCCCATGGTAATCTGATCCCGTGGTGGGATTTTAGGAGAGGTGGGCGTGTTCTTGATGCCAGCATTGCAGGCAAATAAGGTGCTAAGGAGGACCAATAAGCTAACAATTTTGAAGGAGAATGGACGCATCTGCTTGGATTTTTGTTGGTCACTAAAGGTAGTCCTTTCCTCCTAATTATCTAAGGGCGTTTTCTTTTGCCCCTTGATCTGACTTCCTGATCACCCTTCAACTCCGATATCTACCAGCTCGTAATCTTCATTTAACCACAGTACTACCATATCTTGCCGAAAACCATGATCATCGTCATGGCCAAAGGCAAAATCTAGTGTAAGTGGATACTTTTCGCCGTTCAGATAAATCCCAATCCGCACCAAACGAATTAAAGAAAGTAGACGTTTTTCAATGTTTTCTGAACTATCTGTTTCCTTAATGAAATCCTGAAATTCATCCTCTTCAAAGACTTGAAGAAAGATATCTTCATTCCATTCTTCGATATAATCTTTGACTACCTCTCCTTCTTCAAAGTCTCTGATCATGGCCAGCTGGCCGAGTTCACGTATTTTCTCTAGATCAGCTAAAACCCTGTTGACTTGGGCAATGGATTTCTCATCTAATTTCTTCAGGTGGATATCTAGATCAATAGGTTGGCGCTCTAGTAAATGGGTTATGGTCCAGTCCTCGAAGACAAAATCGCTGTCCTCCTTTTTGAGTTTTACGGGGCCAATTCTTGTGAATGTTATGGTTTCCATTTGGGGTGCATTTTGACTTGATCGTTGAGGAATCCCGCAGGATGTTAGGAGGAATCCAAGTAAGAGCGCTGCAGGAATATGGGCATGCCAGTTCATCAAGTACTACTTAATTTTTACTACTACATACTTAATCCGTTCTCGTTTCCAGGTATAACAGATATGTAAGGTGTTATCTGGACCGTTAATGATAGCAGGGTATGAATATTCTCCCGGTTCACTTTCTAAGGTAAGTATGGGCTTCCAATCCAGGCCGTCGGAGGAGAATCCTAGACTCAAGGGATAGCGTTCTCCGCCCCATTTCCCTTCGGGTGTACCTGTAGGATTGTATACCATGAAATGCTGCTCTGGAGCAGCTGTGACGGCATCGATGCCAGAATTTGGATTAGGTACCTCAGTAATCTCCAGTGGAGTCCAAGTTAGGCCTTGGTCCGAGGACCAGGTAGAGAGGACGCGACTATTCTTGCTGCGGCAAAGAAGCTGCAACTTACCTCCGGGGTGATGGAGAATGGAAGGTTGAATGGCTTGTAGTTCTTCGTCACTAGGCAGGGGGCCAACCCGCTTCCACGTCTTTCCACCGTCTGCTGTCAATTCCATGTGCAGTCGCCAGCCATCGTGTTCAGTACTAGAGGGACAAAGTAGATTGCCGTTGACTAGCCTTTCTGGTTTGTTCTTGACTGGCCCAAGGATATCTTCAGGGAGTCGTCTGGGAAAGGACCAAGTCTCACCGTGATCTTCCGATACCATCATTTCACCCCACCATTCTCTGGGATTAGGACCTACCTTGTAAAACAGGATCAATCCCCATTCTTCGTCGTAATATAATACGGGGTTCCAACACGGATAACGTTTATCCGCATGTTGAATTCCATTGACGACTTCTACGGGTTCGGTCCAACTGTTGTCCAGCCGTCTCGCAATCCAGATACCTACGTCCTTATGCTTTTCGTGGGTGCCGCCAAACCAGGCAGCCACCATGCCCTTTGGGGTTAGCGCAATGGTAGAGGCGTGACAGCTCTCGAAGGGAGCTTCTTTATAGACGAATTCAGTGCTTTTGACCTGGACATTTTGTGCCCAGACAGGGAAAAGCCCCGCTTGGAAGTACTTGTTCATACAGTTGGTAATTTCCCCTTAAAATAAGGATTATTTCCGTCTGAAACTGTAAGAAGTACTAAGCAACCAAATAATTAAACCTGCCAAAACTAGGTCGACCACTGCGCTAATCATATGAATCAGCTCAAAATTGTCCAGCGAAAATAACCTGAAAGCCGCGATCCATAAAGGAAGAATCAGGAAGGAGAACAGCTGAGCGATTAGACGAATAGGTAAAGCGGTATTTACATAATCTCTACCTGCGATTGAAGATTCTAGATTCTTGAAGGGAACCATTTGGTTTCCATAGTTGGTTGCTGTTTCTGCCAAATCATTGAGATAAGCGATAATATGACTAATCAAGCGATCCTGCGTGCTGTATAAGCTGCAACACAAGGCAGCAATGGGAAAGGCCAAGATCAGCAGATCATGGAAGGCACGTTCACGATCCGGGAATTGGAGATTGCCCACAGAGACAATCAGCACGATTATCACCTGAAGTAGTAGCTGTGTTTTGAGCCAAAGGTCTCGTTGTTTAATTCGGAAACTGAGCCGTTGATTGGCCGTCCGAAAATATTCTACGAGCAAGTCGAACTGTTGGGTTGAGGTGACCATGAACAAGGGATTGAGCTTAATTATGCATAAATGTAATAACTTCTTGCTGGTCTGACATCGCTCACTTATTGGAAAAATTAGGTTAAAATTGCGGTTATGCAGCAAAAATCTTCCACAAATTGGGGGTTGTGGGCTGGCTTAATTGCTTTTTCACTCCTCCAACTCCTACCGATACCCGAAGAAATGAGTCCCCAAGCTTGGCAGGTAGCTGCTATCACGGTGCTGATGATGATCTGGTGGTTTACGGAAGCCATCCCAGTATATGTTACCGCCTTAGTACCGTTGGCTTTGTTCCCTCTATTGGCCAATATCCCGGCCGCCACCTTGGCCGCTCGTTATGGCCACAGTTTAATTCTCCTATTGTTAGCTGGCTTCTTCATTGCCAAGAGTATGGAATTGCAGCAGTTGCATCGAAGGATTGCCTTGGGTATCATTAGAAAAGTAGGAACCAGTAAACGGCAGATTTTACTAGGCTTCATGATCGCTGCAGCTTTTTTATCCATGTGGTTGGCCAATGTAATTATCGTATTGCTAATGTTGCCTATAGCGATGGCCATCATCGAGAAGGAGGAGCGATTGGGGGCCTCTTCAAGCTTCGGTTTTGCATTGTTGTTGGGTATTGCCTATGCTTCAAGTGTAGGGGGTACTGGCTCTCTCATTGGTACACCACCGAATTTGGTGTTTGCCGCTACGCTGGAGCAATTATTCCCAGAGGCGCCGGAGGTGAGTTTCGTGAAGTGGATGCAGATTGGCTTGCCAGTGATTGTTATCATGTTGCCTATTGTTTGGTGGTATATGGTAAGATACTATCGCTTAAAAGGACCACTAGAAGGGGGGAAGGAGCAAATAGAGGAGGAGTGGCAGGCACTGGGGAGAATGAACCTAGGGGAGAAAAAAGTTCTGGCCATTTTCGTGTTTACTGCTATCGGCTGGCTATGGCGCAAAGACATAGCTATCGACAACTTTACTGTTCCTGGCTGGACCAGTCTATTGGGGGTAGGGGATACGGTGAATGATAGTACGATTGGCATGTTTGGAGCCTTATTGTTGTTCATGATTAAGGATAAAAAAGGAGGAGAACCCTTGTTGAATTGGAAACAGGCGGTGACGATTCCTTGGGGACCTTTGATCCTTATTGGCGGAGGCTTGGCCTTAGCTACGGCCCTCAAGGAAAGTGGACTGGCCGCTTACATAGGGGAGAACCTAGCCTTTATTGGTAGTCTCCCGGTGGCCTTGATTGTAATTAGTATCGTCGTTTCTATGCTCTTTTTTACGGAGGTCAATAGTAATACAGCGACGGCTACGCTGTTTCTGCCGCTCCTAGCTGGAATAGCAGTGGCTAATGAGATTAATCCTTTGCTTTTCATGATTCCTGCCACTTTCGCTTGCTCTTTTGCCTTTATGTTACCCATCTTAAGTATTGGAGAGATGGCCAAATGCGGTCTATGGCTGAATCTAATTTGTGTTGTCCTACTTACTTTACTGCTCTATTTCTTGGTCATTCCGATGTGGGGGATCGAAACGGCGCTTCCGGCCTGGGCGGAGTAGGGGTTATTTTCTGTTCTTAATTAAACGAAATGCTTTTTCCATTTCCGGATCTCTTTTACGCACTAAGTCATCAATAAAATATTCAATTGGATGATCGGGCAGTACGCCACGGCCAATCGGATGTTTCTGGTATTGAGAGCCAATTTGAATATTTGGTGAAATCCGTACCATGATCTTACTATTGGGCAATTGAATCACAATACTATTGCCGCCAGTAGGGCCTTCAAATAGCCCGCCACTTTCCTCACCAATAAATATGGCATTGGTGGTTTTCCGAAGATCAGCTGCTAGATCGGCAGCGCTGGAAAAGGTTATTCCATTGATTAGCACATACAGTTGGCCTGTAAAGACATTTTCTTTAGGAGGATTCAGCCGAAGATTTTTGGAATACTTGTAGTTGTTGATCCAGAGATTATGGCTCAATTTTCGCATGTATTCATCATCATTATTAAAGAGCAGATCAACGGTGTCCCTTTCGATAATAATGGACCTAAGCGGACGAAAATCTAGATGACTGAGGTAGATGTTTTGATAGAGGTTGAAAGGTTGATCGTATAGATACGACATCAACTCCATTTGATGATGTTCGCTACCCCCTTCATTATTTCTTAGATCGAGAATAAGGTTATGAATTTTATGCTCCTTCAACTGAGCAAAAGCCTGGTGTAAAAGGGAGTCAAAATTAGGATCAGTCTTTTTATTGTAGAAGGAGCGGGGGAGTTTCAAGATGGCAAGGTCTTCCTTTTTCGAAAGCTCGAATTGGGGAGAAGGTACGCTATACCAGGAACGTTCATTTATACCATATCTTTCAAGAAGAATATCTCTTCTTTCCTTCATGTTGATACCTTCGAGCTGGATTTTTTGGATAGCTTTTGTTCTCTGTTCCTGAAACTCTACCTGGAACCCAGTCCTACGATCTACATGTAGGTGATAGTAGAGATCGAAGCCCTGAAATAAAGGAGAGAGGTATCGCTCCATTAGTCTAATCTTTCGCGTTTCGATATAGCCATCCGTAGCAATTCCTCCTTTGATGAGCCTCAAGATCTCCGAACTTTTCTTACCATTGATCGAGAGGATTTTTGCCCCATTCGGAATGGATGCTTGGGGACTACAATCATGGAATACATAGAATTCGTCCTTAACTACCTTGATGTATAGGGGCAAGACTTTTTTCTCCAGTATTTCAGTTTGGAGTTCGGCCTGTGGAATGGTGTACAGATGGCCACAGTTTACGCTTGCATTTAATTGGCTAACTACCGCCAGAAAATCGAGGCCAGAAATATCCGAATTTAAGTGCTGCTTCAAGCTATCAAAGCGGGCGTCAAATACCTTTTTATCTTCAAATTTGTATAGGCGCGGATGTACGTACTCTAGTGCAGACTGTAGCCAATTGAAATCCTCCTTTGCTTGTTGACTGCTGAGCATTAGTGGTGCTTGGCAGTAAAGGAATAAGGCGCTGAAAGTGGAAACTAGGAGTACAATTAATTTCTTCTTCATGGATCTATTTTAAAGCAGGAAGGTATCTATTGTTGAGATGTTATACGAGGTGTTTTGCCCCTATTTCGAGCTGTGTTTTCTACAAAGTGGTAGGAGGTGATTCAAGATCAATTTTCATATTTGTAGAATATGGTTTATATTTGTTCTGCATTTATGAAATTTGATCTTCTCACACCATCTTTTTGACTAGCTGAAATACTAGTTCATTGAACGAGAATTGTTAGAGAAATAAAGTTTACAACATGAAGGGTACCAATCTAGGCGAGTTCGAAGAGTTGATCCTTTTGATCGTAGGGGTGTTGTACCCAGATGCATACGGACTCAGCATCCGCCAGGAAATTATTACACAGACCGGTCGCAAGGCGGCCATTGGAGCCGTTCACTCCGGATTGAATCGATTAGAGAAAAAAGGCTACCTCCTCTCCAAACTGGCTGATGGTACCCATGAGCGAGGTGGTCGACGCAAACGACTGTTTCATATCACTGCTGCTGGCAAGCATGCTTTAGAAAAGAATCACGAACTGAGAAATTCCTTATGGAACCAAATTCCTGACTTAGCCTGGAAAAACCTTCCCTATGGTAACTCCTTCCAATAATCACCGTCCACCCAAGTGGGCCGATCGCTTTTTGGCTTGGTTTTGCCGTAATGAACTCCTCGAAGAGATCAAAGGGGATCTGCACGAATTCTACGCCCTAGAACTGGGTGATAAGAAGCCCTGGCAAGCTAAGTTGTTTTACTGGTACCACGTGTTCCACTTTTTACGTCCCTTCGCGATCAAAAGCAGAAGCCGGCAGTCAAACACCCTGACTATGTACCATAACTATTTCAAATTCGCCTGGCGGCATGCCCTAAAGCACAAAGGGAATACGCTCTTGCATGTCTTGAGTCTTGGGCTGGGTATTGCTTGTTCCATTTTCATCTTCATCTACTTGAAAGGAGAATTGAGTTACGATCGCTTCCATACGGATGTCGATCGGATCCACCGCGTAGCTATTGACTTCGTTGACTCGGAACAAAGGCGCATCCCCGATGCGACAACTCCTCCAGCCCTGGCTCCAAGCCTGGTCAAAGATTTCCCGGAAGTTGCATCTGCCGTTCGGTTATTCCCCAACTGGGGCAATAAATTCCTGTTGGGCGCCAGCCCCGAAAAGAAGTTTCATGAGGAAGACTTCATTCGCACAGACCCTGGCTTTTTCGATATCTTCACCTTTCCTACCTTGCATGGTGATCCAGCCAAGGCGCTGGAGAAACGGGACCAAATTATTCTGACCAGAAGTGCGGCTACAAAATATTTTGGGAAAACGAATGTAGTCGGAGAAAACCTGATGCAGTATCTAAGCGATACCACTGTCGTGTATCAGATTGGGGCTGTGTTGGAAGATGTACCGCTTCATTCCCATTTCCATTTTGACTTTTTGGCGGCTATCCCTTTCGAAAACCTGGAACAAAACTGGGGCTGGTATAATTATTACACCTACATCAAATTAGCTCCTGGTGCCGAGATCACGAGTTTAGAACCCAAGCTCCAGCCTTATTTTGAGTCGCAACTGGAAGAAAGAGACTATTACAACCTCATCTATTCGCAACCTTTAACAGACATTCATTTGCGATCCCATCTAAAGTGGGAGCTCGAACCCAATGGAGACATAGCCAATGTCTACATTCTAGCATTGCTGGCCCTTTTTGTATTATTTATGTCCTGTCTGAACTACTTGAATCTCAAAATCGCTGAGGTGAGTAAGAAATATCGAGAGGTAGGTGTGCGGAAGGTTTTTGGGGCCAATAAGGGATCTCTGATCGGACAATTTATGGTGGAAACGCTACTGATCAGTTTTTTTGCCTTGCTCTTTGCTAGTCTTTTATCCCAAGGTCTCTTTAGGCAGCTACGGGACGTACTGGGGCGTGACATTTCTATTTTAGACCCTGAAAATTTTGTGGCCTTTCTGATGATTGGTTTGGTAGTCGTAGTGGTGGGAATATTGGCAGGACTCTATCCCGCCATCCACTTGTCTTCCTTTAAAGTAGCACTAGCTGTAAAAGGCTTATTCAATAGTTCTGGGAAATCTACAAACGGTTTACGGCGAGGTTTACTGGTCATTCAATTTGCGATATCTACCTTTATGATCTTTTGTTCGATTGGGGTTTACCAACAGCTCCAGTACGTTAAGAATGTAGACAAAGGATTTTCGCCGGAGCAGGTATTGGTAATCGAAAACATACAAAATATCCCTAACCAGCAAAGTCTAAAAGAAGAGTTACTGAAGATCGCGAGCGTTTCGGAGGCTGGTTTGTCTAATGGGGTAATTGGTGGGCTCAATTGGACTTCCTCCTTAGGCTATCCTGATGCTTTTACGATGAATTGGGTCACTGTTGATCCTGGGTTTTTGGGTACGATGGGACTAGCGCTCAAGGCGGGCCGAAATTTCTCCCCAGATCGGGAAACGGATAAGTCTGGTCTCAACTTCATTGTCAATGAAACCGGGTTGCAGCAGTTAGGGCTTACGTATGAAGATGTCGGTAAACGGGTGAAAATGACCGAGCCACAAGATTCAACACGGGATGGGACGGGAACAATTCTTGGCGTGGTAGAGGATTTCCATTTCACTGATTTTAAGTCGAGCATCAAGCCCTTCGCCTTCTTCTATAGAGAAAGCCCGCAGAACTACCTCAACCTGAAATTGTCAACCAACGATTTAGCCGAAACCTTACAGTCGATCGACCAAGTATGGTCGCAATTTTCGAATCAGGCGCCCTTGGATTACTTCTTTCTAGATCAAAATTTTGCCGAGTTATATGCCAAGGAGAATCGCTTATCCAATGTGCTGCTGTTTTTGACTATCCTTGCCATCCTGATTGCCGTGATGGGGATGTTTGCCATTGCCAATATCACGATTAAGGATCGCACCAAAGAAATTGCGATTCGCAAGGTACTAGGGGCCTCGGTATCTGGGGTAACCTTCTTAATTACTAAGCACTTCCTCTTGCTGGTTTTATTGGCCAATCTCATCGCTATACCGATCGCGTACTATGGTATGCAGCAATGGTTGGATGGGTTTGCTTATCGAATCTCCTTGGGTATTGCTCTGTTTTTGATTACAGTACTCCTTACGCTGTCGGTAGCTTGGACTACAGTCGGGCTGCAGTCCTTTTGGGCGGCGATTAGCAACCCGATGAAGAGTTTGAAGGAAGAGTGAAAGGAGACTTTATTTTTTAGCTATCGGTCTAAAGGCGGGAAATCCGTCGTGCAGTTTATTTCTGGTAAGCTGTCGCAATGATTTTCCGTCTTTAGAAACGATAAAGATTTCTCGGCTATCATCCGTGTCAGCACTAAAAGCGATCCATTGTCCATCGGGTGAAAAGGTGGCGCGATATTGGAGACAGTGGTTCCACCCTTCATCCAGCTTCAAAAATGTACCCCTTTGTATCCCATACTTTTTGAGTGTTTCATTTGAAATAACTCGCCTAATGTTGCTTCCGTCGGCATTCATGATGAACAATTCAAAACCACCTTCCCGATCCGAATAGAAGAGTATGGCTGTGCCATCTGGCGACCAGATTGGAGCTAGCTCTGTATACTGCTTGGTCGTTAAGTTTTTTTCCTTGCCGGAGTGCAAGTTTTTTTGGACAATTTGTGCTCCCTCCTCATTACCTGCTACATAAATAACATCATCATTAAGAGAAACATCTGGTTGGGATTCGTATAGAGCAGGAGTGTTCGTAAAACGCTCTGTTTTGCCAGATACCACATTCACTTTATACAAATCACCGTTTCTACTATAGATTACCTGAGTTCCAGCTGCGTCAAAGGTGGGATCAAACTCATAGTCCCTTCCAATATTGTCTAATCTTCTGGCATTGGAACCATCGGGATCTGTAATCCAAATGCGCCATCCTCCTCTGCGGTACGATTCAAAGGTGATCTTCCTGCCATCCTTTGACCAATTCGGGTAGTAGTCAGGCCTCACCCCAGATTTACCAATTTGCTGCTGCCTGGATCCATCAGTATTCATCAAGAAGATGTTGCCCTTTGAACCTTCTTTATTTGATTGAAAAAATACGAGCTCATGACCTTCAATCTCAAGGGTGGACTGACTGATACAGCCACCAGACAGTAGACTTAGGATCAATAGTACAGTGAAGGGGTGTTTCTTACTTGTCGCGTTCATTGAGTTAAATTTTTTGTTCGATATAAAATTAGTAGGGAGGAGATGATCCCGATAAAGAAATGTGACCAAGCTCAATTTTTGGGATAAGGATAGTGACACTAGCGGCTGTTAAAAGGGGCGCACTTTTTGCAGTTGGAATTATAATAGAATATGGCTGGATTAGCTATTCATCACAATAAATGCCGTTCATCACAACTTACTCAGACACGAATGCCTTTTGGAGTAGCTTGGACACACAGCAAAAATGAAAAACATGAAAGTTACATTCCAAATGGGCATTTTACTGCTCACATTTTTGATAGGAGCCTGCAAGCAGGAACAAAGAGACGATGCGAAGCAGCCTTCCCCGCCAGCCACAGAAGTTGACGAGACCATCTTAAAAGGAAGCCCCGATTTAGGGCCCAATTTCAACCCAGTTCATTCGGAACTAGCTTATTACTCCTATGTTGGGGAAGACCAATCTATGGCCAGGATTTTTGTTTCAGATCTAAATGGTGACAATGTTCGGGAGATATCCGCTTTGGATTCTACTGGATTTCATACTGAACCAAAGTGGTCAAGAGACGGAAAGCGAATAGCCTATACCAACTTCCTTGGGGAAGGTGCCCGAATCATGGCAGTGGATGCGGACGGGCAACATCTTACCGAACTAGCTACCGTCACTGAAGACGGATTTCATATGTTTTCTTCTTGGGACGTATCAGGTGAAGGGTACTTTTTCTTCCATTGGCCCAAAGGCGGTTTTACCCCTGATGCCTATTATGCCAAGGGCAACCAGGTCGAAAGACTGACTGATAACGGGAAGACCAATAGGCCCCAAATGACAGCAGAGGGGAATCTATTCATAAATCGAATTGAAAGCGTAGATCCTTACAGGGCTACAAAGCAACTATATGATCTAGGGCAAAAAGAAGTAATCAAAGACATGCCTGAAATAGAAGGCGAATTCATAGATGGTAATTATGCGGTCAAAGCGGTAGAAAATGAGGATTCAACCACCTTCATTTTGGAAGATATGCTAGGAAAAGACCTTAGAGAATTAGGAACCGTTCCCTATATAAAGATCATGTTTGCCACCATCGACAGTAGGCAAGAGTATGTAGCCTACAACACAGATTTTGCAGATGGCGCGGAAATTCACTTGCTCAAAATAGAGACTGGAGAAATCGTTAAACTAACCCAAAACTAAAAACACACCCATGAATTTACATCTAAAAATTAGCCTATTGTTCTCTTTCGTTGCCTTGCTTGCTCATAGTCAAAGTGAAGTCATTGAACTTGATTGTAAGGGAAAAAAGATACCTGTACGGATAAACTTACCGGAAGCTTACACGGCGAGTAAAAGCTATCCGGTCTTGATTGGTCCGGGACTGGATAACGGAAACCTGGAAATGGGTTGTCGGTATTTTGGAGTAAACCCTAAACAAGCTCAGTGGATTTTGGTAGAGAGTTCCATTCATAGAGAGGATCGTATAGCGGTTTCCGCATTGTTGGATCATTTGGATTCATACTACCGTACTACAGAAACCTTTATCCTTGGATTCTCTGCCAACAGTGTTGACGCCTTCCACATAGCTTCTATATACAATGATCGGATTGATGGGGTTATTGGAATGCCTGGAAACCCGGATATCAGAAGTATTAAGGAACATGCAGATCAACAAATTTTGATGATCGTCGGAGAGCGAGATACCCATTGGAAACAAAGAGCCGAAAGAGCGAAAGTAGTGTTAGACCAACAAGGGTGTCAAAGTGAATTGGTGATCGTTCCCGGAGGAGGGCATATCTTGGATGAGCTAGCAGGAGAAGCCTTGTTTTCTATTTTGGATAAAAAGTTGAAGCTGAAAAGGGACTGATAAACTTGATGGAAGTACTTCAGGCAAACACCAAGAATTTATGGGCGCTTTCTTAACAACTGTTAGCTCTTGTGTATCCTTACCATTAGTTTTCAGGATTCTTTCTTACATTGAATAAGGTAGGACCAGGCAAGCTTTCTGACGAACTAGGTCATCTCTACCACGATTATAACGGTCGGAAATTGTAGAATTTTTTGTTGAATCGTGCCCAGAAGATTTGCCTTGAATAAACCTAGGAAGGATCGCGAGCCTTAAGATAATCAGCCATCAATTCTTATGCATATGCAGGATAAACAAACAGTAGTATTTATGGGCGCAACAGGGGCCGTCGGTTCGGCTGCACTAAATCGCTTATTGAGCGACGAGGGCGTCTCCAAGATACTCACCTTGGGAAGAAGAGCAGTCGAATTAAAGGAACCACCAACTCACCTGGAACAAGCGCTCATTGATATTCATGACCCGTCAACATATTCTGATCATATTACAGACTACCAAACGGCTATTTGCACCTTAGGTGTTGGCGAACCCTCCAAAGTATCTAAAGCGGATTTTATTGCTATTGATAAGGTCGCCGTACTAAATTTTGCCAAAGCATGTAAAACAAATGGCGTAAAGCAGTTTCATCTGTTATCCTCCGTTGGCGTAAGCAGCAGGTCACGTAATTACTATTTGCGTACAAAAGGAGAGCTCAACGATGAATTGGTTAAGCTGCAATTCGAGCGCTTGAGCATTTTTCAACCTTCGATGATTTTGACCCCTCAAAACCGGTATGGCTTTACGCAAGGCTTAATGCTAAAACTTTGGCCTAAACTAGATTTTATCCTGCAAAATGGACTTAGAAAGTATAGGGGAATTAAGGTGGAAATGTTAGGCAGAGCCATTGCGAATAACATTTTCATCGAAAAGGAAGGGGTTGAGTATCTGCAGTATGATGATTTTCTCCACCTACAGTAGGCCGGAACTAACTAAAATGTATACATCTTATGCGAAAATGATTAAGTGTTGGCTCATACTTCTTAGCGAACTTTGTACCAAGATCAATGATTAAAAACGAAAAGGCAGAAAATATGGCTGATAAAAGATTTGGAACAAAGGGCTGGACGCCAGAACAACTATACTCGCTGGTAGGTAAGACTTACCTCATAACCGGAGCAAATGCCGGTGCGGGTTTTGAAGCGGCTAAGATACTTTTAGGTAAAGGTGCAGAAGTGGTCATGCTTAATCGAAACGAAAAGAAATCCAATAAAGCGATGGATGACCTCAAAGCGGAGTTGGGGGCAAATGCTAAAGTTTCTTTTATTAAGATGGATTTGGCAGAGTTTTCCTCTGTACGCGATGCTGCAGCGGAAGTGAATAGGACTGTATCCAAAATTGATGCATTGATTTGTAATGCTGCTGTGGCACAAATAGCAAAGCAGGAGCTTACCCCTGAGGGGCATGAAAGCCAGCTGGGTATTAATCACTACGGACATTTTTTACTGGTCAATCTTCTGTTTGACAAAGTGGAACAATCCAAAGGTAGAATTGTAGTTGTGGCAAGCGAAGGATACAAGATGGGGTTGAAAACCATTCAATTCGAAGACTTGAACTTTGATAAGAATTACAACCCGATGAATGCCTATTGCCAGAGTAAATTGGCGCAGATGATGTTTGCCTACGAGTTACAAAATCGAATTAAAGGCACCAACAAGGAGGTTGAAGTTTACGTTTGCCATCCCGGGGCATCCCGAACCTCTTTGATCAATGAAAAAGCCAGTAGGCGAGATAGAATATTGTTTTCGATCTTATCGCTATTACCAATCGTTCAATCAGCAGAGAAAGGGTCTTACCCAGAAGTTATGTGTGCTACGGAAGATAATTTAAAGCAACAGGCTTATTATGGTCCGACAGGAACCATGAATTGGTCCGGTCCGGTTGGAGAATGTAAATTGGAGCCGTTTGTTTTGGATAAAACAGTTTTAACTGAGTTATGGCAGGTATCAGAAAAGGAAACCAACTGTACATGGAATTTTTGAGTCCCCCAGTTTAAAAGAGAAAATTAACAAGCTGAAATACTGGCAGTAAAAACCAATAAAATAGCAAGACGTGGATATACTAAAGACAGCCATTGAATGGGCAAAAGCCGAAGTTTTTTCATCGATGTTTTTTATCCTTTTTGGGGCCATATTTCTATTGGCTACTATAGGGTTTTGGCAAATGGGGAAAACCGAGCTTGCTAAGGCATTTATCTACCCGACCTTGGTAGCTGGTATTTTACTGTTGATTATAGGAGCTGGATTGGTTTATTCCAATAAATCAAGGATCGCCAGTTTCCCAACGGCTTACGAGACTGATGCCTCAGCTTTTTTACAAACGGAAATTGTCCGAGCTGATAAAACAATGGCGGAGTATCAGACTGCTGTTTTCAGAGTTATTCCATTGATCATTGTCGTAGCTACCTTGTTGTTTATTTTTATTGATAAGCCGATGTGGAGGGCGATCAGCATGACAACCATTGCGATGATGGTGGTTATTTTATCGATAGATACTAACGCTAATGCCAGGATGGAAGTCTATAAAGAAGAATTGGTGCTAATAGAAAAACAAGATTTACAGTGAGGGGGGTAGTTGCTCATTTCAAATTTGCAGTAATGATCAAAGTAAACTATAAGAATATAACAGAATTCACCAGGGCACAGCAATTACCCGAACCTGAGAATCCGCTCTTTGCGGTTGGGCGAAAAAGGCTTGATGAAGACGAGATTGAAAACTGCGTTTCTTCCAACAAAGAAATCAGCTATACCAATCAGTTTTACGTCATCAGCCTTAAAAACATTGTTTCAGGTGAGTTGATGTATGGCCGAACAAAATATGACTGTAGCACAGGTACCTTGTTGTTTACTGCTCCAAATCAAACCATTGTAGCGAAGGATGTGGTAATTAGCTCGGATTCCTGGTTCATTGCTTTTCATGAAGATTTTATTCATGGACTTGATATTCGGAAGCGAATCAAAAATTACAATTTCTTCAATTATAATGTAAACGAAGCCTTGCATCTTTCTCCCAAGGAGGAGCAAACCATTAAAACCATTTTCAGAAATATAGAAGCGGAATATCAGAATAACCAGGACGAGTTCAGTAAAGAAATAATTGTATCTCATTTGGAGACACTCTTAAAGTATGCTAACCGCTTCTACAAGCGGCAGTTTCTTCACCGCAAGGCTATCAATAAAGATTTGATTACCCGGTTTAAAGCAACCTTAGATGCTTACTTTGAACATGGGCAGCAAATGGAAAAAGGAATCCCATCGGTAGAATGGATGGCCAAGCAATTGGGTATTAGCCATCGCTATATGAGTGATACAATTAAAGCCGAAACGGGTAAGACGGCAATAGATCAGATTAACTTGTATCTGATAGAAGAGGCAAAACATTTACTGCTTGCTCAAAATGCTTCCATCTCTGAAACAGCTTATCAACTGGGTTTCGAATACCCGCAATACTTCTCCCGTCTCTTCAAGAAGAAAACTGGGCTTAGCCCAAGAGAGTACATCGAATCTGCATCTTTGAACTAAGGACCAAGGGGGTGGACTTTGATTTTCTGCTGACTTTACCCGTACATGGTTATCATGTGGGACTCCTTTACAATTCCCTAACATACTTTTACAAAAGCCAACATAGGGCTTGGATCGAAAAGCTTATCTTGTTTTTCGATCAAAACCACCTATGTCATGCAAAGCTTTCCGAAGTATCTGCTTGTCCTTTTCTGCTACGTTTACGCTATTCCGACTCTTCCGGCCCAACCCAGCAACGCAACCTATATCAAAGCAGGCCAACTCTTTGATGCAGAACTTGGAAAACTCCATGCTGATTATATCATCAAAGTAGAGCGAAATAGAATTAGGGAAGTCGGGCCAGATATAGAGATCCCCGCAGATGCTAAAACCATTGACCTATCAGCCTATACGGTGATGCCAGGTTTGATCGATGCCCATACGCATTTGATGACTCTCGATGATTTAAACGATGATACACCGATGGCGGAGAAGCTATTGTTTGAAGGGGATGCATTGCGCGTTTTGCGAGGAGCCAATCGGGCAAAAAGTTGGCTGGAAAATGGTTTCACTTCCGTGAAAGACTTGGGCGATTCCGGGGCATTTTTGGACGTAGCCTTGAAGAAAGCAATCGCAGAAGGTAGTGTGGTAGGGCCTAGGATGTTTGTGTCAGGACCGATCATTAGTTCAGAAGGGGGGCAAGTTCCTGGACTAGTACATAGCCATCGCGGGGTGATAGAGGAGGAGTACACGATTGTGAGGAATGTAGATGATGCCATCAATGCCGTCCGAGTACACGTCAACGCCGGAGTAGATTTGATCAAAATTTGTGCTAATAATACGCCCAATAATACCAGCCTGACCATGGAAGAAATGAAAGCCATCGTCAAAATGGCTCACCGCTACGATAAGAAGGTAACCGCCCATGCGACCTCTAATTTGGCGGTGTGGGAAGCCGTAACGGCAGGGGTAGATGGGATCGAGCATGGCTATGAGATCTCGGATACGACCTTGGCCTTAATGGCAGAAAAAGGAGTGGTATTGGTACCTACTGATATTTCTATACCGCTTTTCCATAAATTGTATGATATCATTGATTTCAAATGGAATCGGGAGCTCAATCTGAAACGGGCAAAGGACCGTTATCAAGACCGGTTGCAGCGGGCCATCGAAGCTGGTGTGACGATAGTAACCGGATCGGATAATTACCTGGATTTTGAAATGCCACAAGGAGCCGCCGCTAAGAACATTCTAATTGCTTACGAGGAAGAAGGTATGATGCCCTTTGACATCTTACGTTCATCAACCCATCTGTCTGCACAGTTTTTGGATAAGGAAGGAGAGTTAGGGGTAATCAAGGAGGGAGCCTTAGCTGACATCATTGCGGTCAAGGGGGATATCGAAAAGGATTTTTCGACTGCCATTTTTGATATCGTTTTCGTGATGAAAGATGGAGAGATTTACGTAGACACGGAAAAGGTGTTCGAAGAGATCATAGTAGATCAGCAAACAATGGAAGCTTACGTGGGGCGATATGAAATTTCTCCAGACTTTGTTATCACGGTAAGGAAGGAGGGGAAGCAGCTGAAAGCACAAGCTTCGGGTCGAGAAGAGTATGATTTTGAACCCAAATCGGCAAATGTGTTCTACGGCACAGAGGTATCAATACAGCTCACTTTTAATAGAAATGCTAAAGGAGAAGTAGAAAGTCTAACGCTCTTTGCTGGTGGAGAGGAAAGTTTAGCTAAAAGAATAAAAGAATAGTTAAGTGGAAATGCCTGGTTTGGCAACATTGCATTAATCCCCTTCTTTCCCTAAATTTCGATCATCTTCCAATACATTGATCCTATTTGGAATCAAAATGCTCAATTTAGATGATGGTTAAAAGCAAGGTTCGTACGCTTAGAGAGGAATTGGGGTACACGCAGGCTGACTTAGCGGAACATTCAAACTTATCTATTCGGACTATACAGCGTCTGGAATCGGGACAAAGTGTACCCAAAGGGCATACCTTGAAGGTACTCGCACAGACTTTAGGTGTAGATTCAAACGAACTGCAACAGCAAAAGGTGGCAGACCGGAAAGAGGCAAAAGAAGAGAACCTAAAGTTAAAGATGATCAATCTCGCTACCCTATGCTTCATGGGGATTCCATTCGGAAACCTGGTTGTTCCATTTATTCTATGGCAGAAATACCGGGAATATCCCTTGGTTGATGAAGTAGGCAGGAAGATTCTGAATTTTCAAATCCTTTGGACAATTTGTACCGTCCTGATATTGATTTTTAGCCCCTTTTTGCAGGATCATATTGCCGCTCCCTTCTCCCTGATGCTTGTCCTGGGCCTAATGGCAGTAGGGATCAACCTGATTGTTATCTTTAGAACCGCCAATGCACTAGCGCGGGAGAACTACGATATTTTACCCCTGAAAATTCAGTTTCTATAGCCATTGTCACCTTATTGGCGGCTAACTGTCGTGTTCTGGCGCCTCTTTCTGACACATCTTTGTCGCAAATAAATTGACGAAGATGAGAGTATTAAAGATCGTAGCCCTTAGTCTCGTAGGGCTGATTGTGGTAGGTGCTGTCGGAGCCTATTTCTACTTCAAGAAAGCCTTCAAACCCGATCCGAATTACTTAGAGCTTACCGAAGCTAGTGGGGCTGTCCCTATTGAATGGGCAAAGTCAAAAAATAGTGACATCGCGGCGATGTACCTGCCCATTCAATTTCCGGGTGTTCCCGATACTTTTTACCTACAATTTGATACGGGAGCACCAAGCACTTTACTCTACAAGAAAAGCATGTTAGCCATTCGGGAAAGATATCCTGATCAAGTGGGTTTCCTGGATACTACCTCCATCACTACGGAGCAGACTTTCCTACTGGGCGAAATGGAAGTGCATTCTCCGCGATTCAAACTGTACGAGCGAGGAGAAAAGTCTATAGACTGGGAGAGCGGGAAGAAAGTCAAGATAGGGACCTTAGGAGCAGATATCCTTGATAAGAAACTTACGGTAATGGATTTTGAAAAACATCGTTGTTTTTTCGGATCACAACTCCCCGAATTTGGTCAAGACCTTGAATTTCATGAGCTAAAATTTAATCTCCGCAAAGTATTGATACCGGCTGAGGTGGCAGGCAAAAAGCGCAAATTGCTGCACGATTCTGGGACTAGTGGATTTGATTTCATTACCGACAAAAGAAATTGGAAAAAGCTTTCCAAGTCGGGTGCGGAGCCTGAAGAGGCCTTCAAGGTTCGTTCATGGAAAAAGCAGCTGACTGCCTTCAATATTGCTTCCGATCAAGAGATTGACTTCGAGTCTATGTCCATCCCTCTGAGCCAAGTCACCTATATCGAAGGAACTTCCTTCCTACAAAGAATGGGCGTTCGAATAACGGGTATGGGCGGTATGATTGGTAATCAACTATTTCTCGGTAAGGTCCTAATTCTAGATTGCCCTAACCGGAAATACGCCTTGGTTGAGTACAATGAACCATAGAGTTCCATCCCCTAGCCCTTGTTGCGTGCTAGTCTAGCAGAATAATAGATTCCCAGCAACAAGAGCTGGCTGGGCCAATCCCCAAATTTCCCGTATCTTCCAAAACTCGAAAAAACAAACCTATCACCTATGGAAAATGCGGCCTGGGAATTCCAGCACTCTGTCGAATGCGAGGCGGCTAAGTCATTTGTTTGGTCATTTTGGACCGATGTTTCCAATTGGGAACGCTTGGAAGGAAAAGCAGTAGAATGGATCAAAATTAATGGTCCTTTTGTTGCCGGAACTACTGGTGAAACCAAGATGCCGGAACAGCCGCCACAGCCCTGGACTATTACCCAATTGGAGCCCGAAAGCTCAGCTAGAATCGAGATGCCCGTCCCAGGAGCCATTTTTGTCAATGAAATGCATATGGAAGCCCTTGCTCCTGAACGTACCCAAATTACCCAACGACTTAGTCTGGTAGGGGAGAAGGCGAAGGATCTGGCAGGCGCCATGGGTATGTTCGAAACAAGCGCTCCGCAGGGCCTCGCTAAATTGACTAGGGTTATTGAAGCTGCGAATAATAGTACTTCTTGATCACAAATGGCGGAGATGAGATCATTGCAGGCCGCTGCTAGCAGCCTGATTTTATTTTTTTAAACGCTGAAGAGAATTCCCATTTTGTTTTAAGGTATTAACTTACAGAATCCACAGGATGTGCTCTGTTGTAGGAGCAAGAAGTACCCTTTTGAGTTTCTGGTAGTTTACTAATCAACATTCAACAAAATGAAAAGACAATTCTACATCCTCTTTTTGATCCTTCCAATCTTCTGCTGGACACAGACATCATCCAGCCAAAAATCACTGCTTCTTTCAAATGCTTCGCCAGAATCGGTAGGCATGTGTGCTGAACGGCTAGCTCGAATAGATAGAGTTTGCGAACAAGCGATTGCTAATGGGGATATACCGGGGGCAGTCGTTCTTGTAGCCAGGAAAGGTAAGATTGTGCATCATAAAGCTTTTGGGATGGCAGATGAAGCAGGTAAGGAACCGCTGCGGACAGACCATATTTTTAGGATTGCTTCTCAAACCAAAGCTATTACAGCGACGGCCGTTATGATGCTATGGGAAGAGGGGCATTTTAGATTGGATGACCCCATCTCTAGATGGATTCCTGAGTTTAAGAATCCTAAGGTCTTAAAGAAATTCCAGTACAGTGATACCACTTATACCACTGTACCTGCGGAACGGGAGATCACGATTCGACATTTGTTAACTCATACCTCTGGAATAGGGTACGGTTTCATTGATCCTGACGAGCGTTTCCAGATGCTATTCCAAAAAGAAGGCGTTCGAGAAGTTTCCTCTATAACTCCATTAACAACTGCCGAAAACATCAAGCGAGTGGCCCAAGTTCCGCTGCATTTCAATCCTGGCGAAAAATATTTGTACAGCATGGGCTTGGATGTATTGGGTTATTTTATCGAAATCGTTTCAGGAATGTCATTCGATGAATTTTTGCAAACGCGTTTGTTTGAACCTTTGGGCATGAATGATACCCATTTTTATTTACCACCAGAGAAGGCAGATCGACTAGTGGCCTTACTAGAACCTGCTGGTAAGTCTTGGAAGAAATCGACTATACAGGGAACCTTTGATCCTAATTATCCACTTAGTGGTTCCAAGACAATTTGTTCGGGTGGGGCAGGTTTATCTAGTACAGCTAAAGATTATGCCACCTTTTTACAGATGTACCTCAATGGGGGAGAGTTGAATGGCACTCGGTTTTTAAGCAGAACTACGGTTCAATCTGTCATGGGCAACCATATTGGTGATCTGTGGGGTAATGGTGGGAGTTATTATGGCTTGGCTTTTAGTGTTGTCACTAAAAAGGGACAGGATAAAGGGGGTGAGGGTAGTATTGGAACTTTTAGTTGGGGGGGAGCCTTTAATACACAGTATTTCGCTGATCCTAAGGAAGAGATTATTGGTGTTATCTTAAAACAAACCAGAAATGCTTGGGGAGATAAAACTGGCTGGCAGTTTAAGCAATTAGTTGGGCAGGCTGTTGACGACTAGGCAGTATTTTCTCCTGTAAGCGGTATACAAGAAAATCGTGTTCCTTTACTTTGGAACACCTTCATCTCTTGGAAGAGATAAAGGCCCTGCAAACAGAACGTTTACAAGGCCTTTTCATTTGGGTTTTGCAATGGTTTTTGAGGTTATTCAAGTAGAGTGGGGCAAATAGGTGCTAGTCCAACTACCTGAAGACCTAATTGGATCGGCTACTGTCCGATATTCATATCAAAATCGACAGCTTGTGCAATGACCTTCTGGATAATACTGGGCTGACTGGATCTCTCCTGGGCGTTTTCTTCCTCAGCTGGAATACCAATCACCTCAAAAAAGTCTAGGAAGCCCTTAGGGCTGTGAATGTTAACCCATTTACAAGGCTTATCGCTTTTGTTGTTAAAGGTATGCAGCGTTCGTGCTGGAACGTCAAGGGATTCTCCTGCTTTGACTACTATAGTCTCACCATTTACGAAGAATTCCATTTCTCCTTCTACAATGATAAAGGACTCTTCATAGCTATTGTGCATATGAGGAGGAGGACCGGGTACATGAGCTGGGGTTTCAGCCATCATTAAGTCATAGTCTCCGGAAGTAGGGTAGGAGGTCACCTTGTGACCCAGTACCCATCTGGTGTTAGATGTTTTCATTTATGAGATTTTTGTCTCACAAATATAGGCTAGAACTTTGAAAAGTGCAAGTTTTATGAGATATTTGTCTCATGAGTGAAAAATATGTAGACACAGGAAGGATTAATCAGAAGCTGAAAACCAGGAATAAGATCATCAAGAGTGCGCAGCAGTTTTTAGCGCAAGGCCAGTCATTTACGCTGGAAGATGTCGCTAGCGCTTCGGGGGTATCACGTGCCACAATTTATCGATACTACTCTAGTTTGGAAGCGTTATCGGCCGAAGTTGCGCTGGACTTGAATATTCAAAGTCCAGAAGAAATCTATGAAGCGCACAAACATCTTCCGGTCCAAGAGATGATCCTCGAGATTCAGGAGTACATCAATCGTTTTTCCATTGACAATGAAGCAGCCTTTCGGAAATTTCTCAGTATTGCTATTGCAGGAGAGTCACCGGAGACTAAGCGTGGTGCCAGACGGGTCAGCACTATGAATTTGGTTTTCCAAAAGGAGAAATTAGGCACTGAAAATTCAGAGATTAGAAATCTTATCCATATCGCTACGGTTTTGATGGGAATGGAAGCTTTAATCGTCACTAAAGACGTTTGCCGGCTAGGAGACGAGCAATCGATGGAATTACTGAGGTGGGGATTGGACAAGATACTACAAGCTACTTTAACCCAACTCGATAACTAAATGAAAACCATGATTCACAGACAATCCCAGCTCGAGGCTAAGCTCGGGTCTCGACGCAGGCACAAAAGGGCTAGCGTCATGTACAGTAGTATTAATCAAAAAGTGAGGGTGAAGAATACGCATTCTTCTCTACTGGAGATCTCGATGGATAACCAAATCCCTCACCTCCATGAATGTGGAGGCCATGGGAAATGTACCACTTGCCGCGTTCGTGTGATTGAGGGCCATCGCAATCTGTCTGAGCGTACGGCCGTCGAAAGAAACACGGCTCACCTGCGCAAATGGGATCCATCCATCCGACTAGCTTGCCAAGCTCATGTGAATGGACATGTCGAGGTGCAAAGATTAGTGTGGAGCAGTGCCGAAGTCAATAAGCTGCAATTGGAGACTATTCCGGAAGGGGAGGCAGAAGAACGGAACATTGTTATTCTCTTCTGTGATCTTCGAAATTTCACAAGAATCACCTCCGAGAATATGGTGTTCGATATGGCCCATATGCTTAACCGCTTCTATACGGTTTTAGGAGATCCTATCTTGATGAATAATGGTATCATCTACCAATATGTAGGAGATGAGATAGTGGGGATATTCGGTACGAGTGGAGGTACTAGGCAGAAGAACACCATGGATGCTGTTCGAGCGGCATTGGGTATGCATTACGCCATTGAGCGACTGAACCACTTTGAACTAAAGGATTTTGCCACTGAATTTGAGGTGGGGATTGGACTCAACTATGGCCGAGCCTTTATTGGACATCTTGGGCATCCAAAGCATCGGCAATTTACGGTAGTAGGAGATCCGGTAAATGTGGCTAGTAGAATTCAAGGATGTACCAAGGAAGCCAAGGCAAAAACCCTAATTTCGAGAACTATCCTTGAAGGCTTGCCTAATGGAACATTGGATATCGGTAGGACTATCGTCAAGTGCCTTGCCGGTAAGGAGGCGGCCTTTGAACTCTTCGAACTAAAGGGCTTTGTGGGGGTGGACATGAATTTAGAGCTTCAATCCTCTCTGGATTTCGTGTTGAAGAATGAAGTCGGGTTTGCCAAGCGATTTTATGAGAAAGTGTTTGAGAAAGCGCCGGCCTTGAGAGCGTTATTCCGAAAAGATATGTCAGGTCAGGAGCGCTTGCTGACGCATATGCTAGGGGGGATTGTCTATTCCCTAAGTCGACCGGAATTCCTGCAGATGGGGCTGAGAAGGTTAGGCAAGAGCCATGAAAAGTACGGCGTTAAACCAGAGCATTACCCTTTAGTACAGCAATTGTTGATTGAGACCATCGAGGAGGAACTGGGAGAATTCCATACAGAAAAGTTGACTGAGGCATGGCGGCAGGCGCTGACTTTCGTCACGGCAGAGATGATGAATTGGAACAAAAGGCCAGGATCGGCCAGTAGAAGTGAATAATTTATGATACTGGGTGCTGATCTCCTGGTAGTACCATGTATTCCGAGAACGTAAAATGAGACGCCCCGTATCAGTGAAAACCGATACGGGGCGTCCAATGCTAGGTTTAACCTCCTGCTAGTACAGGATTCTAAACTTAATGGTATGATCAATCTCCTTCAGATCGGTCAATACTTCCTCACTGTACTTCTTATTGATATCTGTGATCACATACCCGATATGATTATTGGTCTTCAGGTATTGACCAAGAATATTGATCTTGTGCTTAGCTAAAACACTATTGATATTAGCTAATAATCCAGGGCGGTTCTCATGGATATGAATCAATCGGTGAGCGTTCTTGAGCTTTGGTAGCTGCAAACGCGGGAAGTTGAGACTTTGTGCGGAACTTCCCGTGTTGATATACTCAATGATCTTATTCGGGACGAAAGCGGCAGTGTCAGTCTGAGCTTCCAAGGTGCGTCCACCGATGTATGGGGTCAAGATCACATTCTCGAAAGCACTTAGTTCAGTCCTGAAATCCACCTGCTCATCAAATGGGTGCTGAGGGAAAACGTCCACTCCTGCTCCGAGTAACTTACCTGTTTTCAGGTTCTCCAGCAGGGCCTCCATTTCTACCGCCTGTCCATTACATAGATTGATGAGGACGCTATTGTCTTGCATAGCATTGAAAGCCAAGCGCTTCCGCCAAGATAGAAAGCTGCTGTCCGGAATGACCATAACCGATAATCCCCAATTTTTTTCCCCTCAATTCAAATCCACTATGTCCACTTCTATCCCAGCTACCTGCCTTCATTCGCTTGTCGTATACGGGTATGCGACGAAGCAGCATAATGATTTGTCCGATTGCCAATTCTACGACCGACCGAGTATTGGTGTAGGGAGCATTAAAGACAATCACCCCCTTATCAGCACAGGCACCAAGGTCTACCTGACTGGTACCGTTGCCGAAAACGCAGATCGCCATTAGTCGGCTAGCATTTTCCAAGAGGCTCTTAGTGATTGGAGTCTTAGGTAAAACACCTAAAATAGAGGCCTTCTTGAGCTTTTTCGACAGTTCTTTTTCCGTGATTGAATCTTTCAGGAGCTTCACATCATACCCTTCTCCCTCGAATACCGCCGCGGCATCCTCATGTACACCTTCCATCAACAACACCTGGATGCGATTCTTTGGATAAGATAGCGCACGAGGCATCTGGTTAACGTATAAGAACTCATCAAAGGAGGGCGTGATATGATCTGCTTTATCTAGGATGTTCTCACGCAGCACGTTTTCCGTAAAAGCGAAGAACTGATGGGCGATTCCTGCTTCTACCATCTCAAAATCGGTATAGGCATCTCCGATTACCATGATCTTACCATCTAAACCAAGCGCCTTCAGGGTCCTTGATTTCCCTTTACTGTGCGCCAGATAGTTTTCCTGATCAAAGTCGGTTACCCATCCTTCATCATCATAGACGAAAGTATTGGCTAAAACGTAGTCGGGATCGATATCGTAAGCTTGTACAATGGGATCAATGAAATCCTTGAAGCCATTAGAAACAATATAAACTCGTCCCTTATTTTTCTTGAAGAAAGCTTTGTTACGAGAGAAGGAAACAGAAACTTTCTTTTTCATCCGCCGCACCAACTTTTCCAAATGGCTGCGATGTACTTTAAGCAAACCTAAGCGTCGGGTCAGCGAATCGTTAAAGGTTATTTTCCCATCTACTCCCAAGGATGTGATCTTCTTGATCTCATCTACGATTTCATCCTTATTCGCTGCATCCTTTAGCACGATTTCTGCCAGTTCCTCCAAGGCTTCCACCTGCATAAAGGTGCTATCAAAATCGATGATAACCCAGCTATTTTGAGCCTGTACGGTCTCTGTATCAAATGACATGTCTCAATGTTTTTGTTTGACGCTGCGAAAATGCGGAATTGTGGTGGAAAAAGGGTAATAATTTAACGATAAAGATGACAGGCTAAAGAAAAAGGTTAGAAGCGTAATAATCAAGACACATCTTGTTATCTTGATCATAAATAAGGTCGCCTTATGGCAAAAAACACGGACTACTTTCAAATCCTACTCATCATGGCCAGTTTTAGCTTTCTTTCCTTTTTCGGTTGCCGAAAGTCAGGGACGACGAATGGACATTCGGTAGAGCATGGTTCCTTTACGATCACGTCTAGAACCCAGACTTCCAGTCGCTATGATATTAATACGGCTAGCCGAAGGAAGAACACTATTACGAAGTACAAAGTACAGTTCGGAGGAAAACCGTTGCCTTTGCCTGCTGAAGCTGCCTATGACAATCTGTGGAAGGTTTATATCCTATCTGAAGCACCCAAGCCTTCACTGCTAACCATAGGGCGGTCCGCATATCTTTGGTCTGAGAAGGAAGGTCAATTGGAATCTACGCCCTTGCTGCCGCATGGTGACGATTTCCTGACTTTGCAGCCAATTGGGGCATCGCCAGAAATGATGCAACCTCAATGGACGATATACCGAACGGATGATCGCGATGCTTCCTTGGAGCTGAAGGGTAGCTCGCACCTGTTAATCG
>ENA-UENV01000075-UENV01000075.1-marine-metagenome-genome-assembly--contig:-NODE-75-length-29906-cov-2.941218_pt1 | contig 29906 bp, 22 predicted proteins | sample MGYA00237878_ERZ529328 | MGnify/ENA primary metagenome ERZ529328 (study PRJEB26372, sample SAMN05368348) | marine metagenome | biome: cultured habitat; feature: ocean water; material: water; isolation... | reverse complement strand
TCATTCTTTAGGGGGTATAACAGCCCCTATCCTTGCTGCCAAGCACCATCCCAAAGGCGTGATGGTCTATGGAACTGTGCTCAAATCTTGGCATGAATACATGCATGAAGTACATCGAGAGCAAGCCATTAAAAGAGGGGATGATTTTATCCGTTTAGATGCCAACACTAGAGCGGTGGCCCCACTTCTTGCAGAATTTTTCTTGATGAAGAAAAGCCCAGCGGAGTTGGCTCAAAATCCGGATTATCTAGCATTGATGCAAAACGGGATTATGGCCTTTGAAAACGATCGCCTCTTTGGACGTCACTATACCTTCTGGCAAAATCTCAATGACCACAATCAAGCGGAGGCCTGGAAAGAGGCTGGCGTACACACATTGGCACTGTATGGCGAATATGACCTTCAAGCCATTAGCGGAGAGGCAGCGGAGAACATTGCGGCATTGGTAAACACCTACCACCCAGGAAAAGGTCAGTATATGATTATTCCTGAAACCGAACATGCCTTCGCTAGGGTACCGTCCATGGAAGAATATGTTCAGATGCGTAATTCTGGTGCTTTCAATCGCCAGTACATGACGCAGAATTTCAACAAAGATATTGTGGAGATCTTATCCGAATGGATGCTCAATCTCCTGCAGGAAAGTTAACTTTTTAGACAAATTCAGTGGACTGCCATGTAAAGAGATTTGTCGAAGAACCCATTTACTATGCACCGAAGAACTGCTTTAAAGACTGGCATGGCTGCCATGGCTGGCATGCTCTTGCCTGCCGCCGTAAGTTGCCAAAATCCGATAGATAAAAAACTAGGTATCGCTCTAGTGGGCCTCGGCAATTACAGCACTCGCCAGCTAGCACCCGCGCTACAGCACACCCGCCATTGTGAACTCAAAGGCATCGTCACGGGAACGCCTAGCAAAGCCGAAAAGTGGCAAAAAGACTATGATTTAGACCCCAGTAATGTCTATAATTATGACACCTTCGATCAGATCGCCAAAAACGATGAGATCGACATCATCTATGTGGTTCTTCCCAACTTTCTGCATGCAGAATACACTATCCGTGCTGCGAAGGCAGGTAAGCATGTGATTTGTGAAAAACCCATGGCCATGTCGGTTGAGGAAGGTCAGCGCATGGTCGATGCCTGCAAAGCCGCAGACGTACAACTACAAGTGGGGTACCGATTGTATTTCGAGCCCTTCCATCTGGAAGCTCACCGGATGGGTCGGGAGCAAGTCTATGGCAAAATCAATCTCATCGAGGCCAGTCTAGGTTTCTCCATGGCCAATCCCGAATCCTGGCGTCTCAACAAGGAGAAAGGTGGCGGTGGCGCGCTCGTGGATCTCGGCTTATATGCCATGCAGGGGGCTAGAATGATGTTGGGTGAACTGCCTACGCATGTGACTGCTCAAGGCTATACGATGCAAAAAGACATATTTAAAGGTATCTACGAGACCGTTAGCTGGCAAATGCATTTCCCCTCTGGTGCTATTTCCAACCACAGTACCTCCTACTCCACCTATGTCGACCGCCTGTACGCTTCCGCTCAACGTGGCTGGGTCGAGCTCAAGCCCGCTTTCAACGCCGTGGGCGCCGCCGGACAAACCAGTGATGGACCGATGCACTTCGCCACGCCGCCCTATCAGCAGATTGCCCAGATGGATGAGTTTGCGGAGTCGATTAAAGCGGGGAAGCGAAGCATTGCCGCAGGAGAAGAAGGCCTGAAAGATCTCCGGATCATTAAAGCTATTTTCCGGGCTTGTGAGTCTGGGAAACTAGAGGAGGTGAGGTAGACTTTGGCTCCCAAGCTGATGTTGTGTGCTTGCCTGGCTTTGACAGGTTTTTCATCAACATCTCTCCATGCCCGATGCCTGCCACGCTCCAATAGCTTTTTCACCAACCTCCATCCTCACCCAAAGCAAACCTCCCGAACCTTGGCCAATTCCAAGATCCGGGAGGTGTTACGTTTTCTGAAAGCAAGTTACTGGAATGTTACTTCACTAGATTTATAATGCTTTCCACTGCAGGAATACTATACTGAAGCATTCTTCTGGAGGCCTCCACACAGTCATATTGACCTCGATGTGCATTGGGACAATAGGCGGGAATTCGAGAAGCATGTGTTAGAATACCAACATGGCTTTGAAAGAGCTTATCCCAATTATCAACTGTGGCGGTCTGATAAATGCTGCTCATGGCAGGTGTGTTATTTGCTTTCACAAAAGTGCCAACTTCATTACAGGCAGGTAAGTAGTTGTCTCGAAAATCTGCATACACTTCGGTCCATGGAAGCTTACCATTATTGGCTTCATTAGCCTTTTCAGGATATTTGTACATATTGTCCTTAAGCAGGGTCAATCCTTCCTGGCAGGTTATGCAATTCTGATCAAGCTCTGAAATTGGCTCAGCTTCCCATTTGATTACACTATTGGCAGGATCGGGGGCATTGCTAGTGCTCGTCGCGGAAGGATTCCCTGCATACACATTACTTCCTACAGCAACGGCATGTGTACTTCCATTTAATCCAGAGCCTAGTGCTGACCAGCTACTGCCATCCCATTTTGCAATACGGCTAGCTGGAATGTCCCCTGCTGTAGTGAACGTCCCTACTACATACACATCACTCCCTGAGAAGGCAATGCCCATGCATTGAGCATTCAATCCAGATCCCAAGGCCGACCAGGACGTCCCATTCCATTTGGCAATATTCCTGGCAGAAACGCCACTAGCTTGGGTGAAATTCCCCCCTACATATACATCGCTACCTGAAATGGCAATAGATACACAAGAGTTATTTAAGCCTGTACCCAATGCCGTCCAATTGGTGCCGTCCCATTTGGCAATATTGTTGACCGAAACGCCGCCTGCATGAGTAAAAAGTCCTCCAATGTAGATATCATTACCCGAGATGGCGATGGCCCGGCAAATAATTGCTGTACTAGCAGGATTGTTATACCAGGTCAATTCAGCTCCCAATGCGGACCAGGTGCTACCATTCCATTTGGCAATACGACTAGCGTCAACGCCGCCCGCGGTCGTGAATAATCCCCCTACATAGACATCGCCGTTTAAAGCCGATACGGCAATAGCATAGCAATGATTATTTAGACCATCGCCTAGTGCCGTCCAGTTGCTACCATCCCATTTGGCAATATAGTTGGCCGGAGTGCCCCCTGCTTCTGTAAAAAATCCTCCTGCATAGACGTAGGGACCATGTACAGCTATAACTTGTACGTTGTGATTCAACTCACCTCCCAGCACTGACCACGTATTCAGTGGCAGCGCCGGAGCGTCTTCTCCGGCTTGTGGTCCAGTGATTTTTGTAGAAGCAGCCACAATCCCCTCACACTCATCCATCCGTACATCAAAGCCAGCCAGATTGAGACTACCGGTAAACCCGGTGGTAAGATTGAGGGTGCCGTCCGGATTGAGGAGTTCTGCAATGGGTAATTGACCTGAAGTTAAATGAGCTCCATTAGTGGGACTGGCATGTAGCCAAAAAGTAGTCAATAGTAATGCGATCGTACAGATAATACTTTTCATTTTTGATGTTTATCTAGATTATTAATAAGGGATAGGATTCAAATGAAATGAAGGAGAAAGAACCGAGAGGAGGTTCGAGCATCAACTTTTACCTAATTGTTTTTTTAGCTGTTGTCTAATCTAAGCTGCATCTTCGTCTGGTAAAGCATTCGGAGGAGCCTGACACCACCAACTGCAAATTGAACTACTCCACCTCATCTATGATTCTTTCAACTGCAGGAATGCTGAATTCCAACATTCTTCTGGAGGCTTCTAGGCAATCGTATTGTCCCCGGTGTGCATAGGGGCAATAGGCAGGTATTCTGGTGCCATGAGTTAGGATGCCGACATGGCTTTGGAACAATTGATCCCAGTTTCCCACAGTGGACTCTGTATAAATGGTGTTGATCGCTGCTGTAGGGTTGGCTTTAACGTAGTCCCCTACTGCTATGCAGGCAGGGTAATTGTTGGTTATAAAGTTCTGGAAGACATCCGCCCAGGCTTGGCGACCGCCATTGCTTTCGTTGGCTTTTTCAGGATACCGGTACATATTGTCTTTCAGCAGCGTTAAACCTTCCTGGCAAGTGGTACAATTCTGCTGCAGAGGTGTAGCCTTAAAGCCTACACCCACTCTTTTGCCGGTAATATCCCAAAAGACGAGGGGACAGTAAAAGTGGATAGAATTACCCAAGAACATGCGATTCTGCGGCTGGCAGGGGATAGGAACAGGAGGTGTAGCATCGGATTGAAAAGGAAGTGGAGTTTTGTTATTATCATAATTACTGATCAGGACAGCATTGGGGACAAAGATTCCATTCCTAATCTTTTGGAGTCCAGTTGTGTTGTTCGACGGGAATGTATAGGAGTTTTCAGTATTTTCACTGTCCGTGAAAATTATTTCTACCTCCACGTCTTCTTTTAGCCATTTACCGCCTTCCGTTGTATGCCAGGAAGAACTTTCAAAGTCATTTGCAAATCCATTAGTCTGTGGATCACCAAGGAGGCGTGTACTTAGGATATCGTGTCCGGTATCCAAAGTTACCTCTAGTGCTTCAGAGGTGTAAGTTGTGGCGCCGTTATTCGCACTTAGCTTCACTTTAAATCCAGGAATTTTCTCTGGGTAATACACCTCATTTCCCCATCTACAATTGGTAATATTGTTTCGCCACTTAATTTGCCCATAATTGGCCATCTGGTCGATCGGTCCCAGTTGAAGGTAGAGATTTGTTGAATTCCAATCATCATTGATATTCCCGGACGGTGTATTGGAGTAGATACCAAATCCTATTTTGCCGTTAACGGGATGGCTTTCAGCCAATTCATATGAGATCGATCCCATGTATGGGAAAGCACCTGCTATAAACCTTTTCTTAGCTGGCAACTCACCAGCCTTTCCCTCTTTAAAGACATAATATTCGAAGCCGGCCAAGATGTATTCAGTCCCATCTTCACTGTAAAACTTTAGATCTCCAGTTACTTTGTAAGCATCCTTTCCCCATTTTGAAAACGTATTCGCAGCTGATTTGTCAATTGAGTTAGCGAATGTTTCCGTCAAGTTTTCGTAGGGAATACAAAGAGCACTGGAACCGGTATCAAAGACGAAATCATACCCTTGAACATCTATGAAATCATCATTTTTGATCCGAATCGATGGATAGGATTTGCCATTTAATGGCAATGGTATCATCTTCGATACATCCAAACCCTGCAGATCTTGTGATTGTAGTTCAAGTGTGTTTAAGCAAAGGAAGCTGACTATTACCATAGCCAAGCATTTGAGATTCTTCATTCTCATGATTGTTTAGGTTTTTAGATTTAGCGTAATCAAATGATAGAGAAATGCAAGAGAGATGGCCTTTGCAGGCTTGTGCATTAACTTTTTGAAATGATCCTTCCGAGCTGAGTGATGATCGTAAGGTTCCTGGAAATTTCTGGAGGAGGAATGAAATTTCGAATCAATCCAATCCAATGAAAGGTGATGCATTACATCAATGAAGAGATAGACTAGAATGAAAAGTTTATTGGAGGATACAAGAGGAATCGCTACAAAGATGAGGGCATGAGGAGGGATTTTTTTCGTCATCTTGGTGCGATTTTTCGTCACACATCATTCAAAAAGGAATAAAAACACTCCTATTCAACTAAAAACCAAACATTTAAGCCTCAGAAGGAAATTTCCCATATCGCTTCTTAAAGTTGCGAGAAAAAGCTCTTGTGTCTCTATATCCTACCTCATAAGCTATCCGGTTAATAGAATCATAAGTGCGATCTTCCAATAACTGTAGGGCCTTATGCATCCGCACCTCTTGTAAATATCGAATGGGCGTAAGTCCAGTCAAACGCTTTAGTTGACGTAGGAGTGTAGACTGACTCATCGCGAACTCATCAGCTAATGAAGGAATAGAAATAGAGCTATCAGTATAGTGTTGGAGCACATAAGCTTCGAAGGATTCGAGCCATTGAAGGTCTTCTTGGGAAATTTTGGGCGTGATCTTAAGGGGCTCTGTATTAACAGGTTCGACTTCTACTCTATTCGCTCGATTTTTCAGCAGGTTTTCAATCCGCACCAGCAGTTCTTCCGCGTCGAACGGTTTCGTAAGGTAATCGTCTACTCCAATGCGCAGCGCCTTGAGTTTATCCCGTTGCTCCGCACGAGCGGTCAGCATCACCACAGGAAGATGCCTGGTATCTTGATCCTGCTTCAACTGAGACAACAATTGAAAACCATCCATGACTGGCATCATGAGATCAGAGAGGATTAGATCAGGGAGCCGGGTACTTTCCTGGTTCCCTGCATCTTCCTCGGTCATAATCTTAGCCGTAGCTTTTCTTAGTTTTTCTATGGCCTCAGTTCCATTTTCAGCAGCGACAACATCGTATTGATCTTGTAAGATCAAGCGGATGTAATCTTGTAATTGATAATTATCCTCAACAACCATAATTAATGGGCGGGAGCTCGTGCCTTCCAGGGCTGTAGTAGACACAGAACCACCAAGGACGGCTCCATCGATCGCTTTTTCTGGTTCTGGGATAGGGGAGTCAACATAGGGCTGCCCTTCCGCCAAAAGCAGTGGAAAGCGTAGGATAAATTCCGAGCCCTCTCCTGCGACACTAACCACTTCAAGTTTCCCATTAAACAGCTGAGCATACTGCTGACATAGAGCCAAACCTATCCCAGTCCCTCCCTCAATAGGTTTTTGCTGTTGATTGGTCTGAAAAAAACGATCAAAGATATAGGGTAGTTCATCTGCAGATATTCCAGAACCCGTGTCACTCACCTTTAATTCTAATTGATCTCCAATTTGAGATAGGCTACCTTTAATCTTTCCTCCCACTGGTGTAAACTTGAAAGCGTTAGACAATAGATTATTGAGGATTTGACGGCACTTTTCGCGATCAATTTGCGCAATTACATCTTGATCAACCCCTGATATAAAGGAATATTGGATTTGTTTACGCTCAGCCAAAGAGTCAAACATCGCTGCTTGCTGGGTGACAAAGTAAGAAACTGAAGTGGGCTCCATCTCCAACTTCAACTTTCCTATTTCTAGTTTTCTCAAATCTAGGATATCCTGCAAAAGATCTTGCAAGTGCCTCCCATTTAGATTGGCCATCTTTAATAGCTTGTCTTGTTTTTCTGTTAAACCACCTTCCTTCAACAGAATGCTAATTGGACCAAGCATAAGGGTCAAAGGCGTACGCAATTCATGGCTGATATTGGTAAAAAAACGCGTCTTTGCAACATCTAGGTTACGCAGTTGTTCGGCTTGTTCCAAAGTAAGCCGGTTGGCTTTCCGTAATTTAAATAGATAGAAGATGAGTGCTCCAGAAAACAATAGTGTCAAGGCAATCAAAGTCACCAGTAAAACCGTTCTTTCCCGTACGCGCTGCACCTCTTTCTTTTGCGTCTCTAGTTCCTGTATTTTCTTTTCAACATTGTATTTATTGTCTATCTCTACTACCTTTTCTAGATTCTCCGCTTTTATGGCTTCCAGTTCTATGGTATGTCCTCGGTCTAAATAGTATATAGCTGAATCCAATTGATTCAGTTGTTGATAAGCCGTCCCTTTGAGCTGAAAAAGTCGATGCCTTTGTCTTATGTTATTATCCTCAGCGATTGGCAAGTATAGCGCCACTGTGTCCAGGTATGGCAAGGCGTCTTGTGGTCTTTTCCCATCCACCGCCAATTTGGCTAGGCCCATGTACATGCTGCAAAAAGTAGTGTATTCTCCGATTGCTTTATATAATCTTGCCCCATTGGTGTAGAAGTTGGTAGCTGTATCGGGATTAGATTCCCGATAATTCAAGGCCAGCAAGAGATGCCCCTCGGCTTGTTCAAAAACTTGTCCAAATTCCTTCCCTACTCGAATGGCTTCTTTGGCATAGAAAATTGAAGAATCTCTACTCCCAAAATTCCGATGCCAAGACGAAATTCGGACAGCAAAATGTGCATAGACCGAATCCAATTTATGAAGTCGAATGGTTGATTGAGCCTCACGAAGATTTTCCAGACTTTGTTCTGGGCGCCCGCTATAGGCCAGAATACTAGCAATGACCCGGCAGGATTCGGCAAAAACATCCCAAGCTTCCGCAGCCTTACTTTCATCCTTTAGTCGCCATAAAAATTCGAAGGGAGTCCGGTCCATCCTGGCGTGGATTAATGCGGAACCATGCACTAATCTTGTTTGTAAGCCAAAGTAGTTGCTATATCGACCCTGCTCCTGCAATTTCTTCAGCAAGGGGCCAGTAATAGCAATCGCGCTCTTACTCCGCTTGGCGATCATCAGTTTCCGAGCTAAATCGAGAGAATCCTGTTCGTTAATCAGAAACAGTTCTAAATCCTCGTTTACATCTGTAAGATTGGAAAGAGTAATCCTAGACTGAACTTGAGCACTTGTCGTATCCAGAGCGGGTTGAGAGAATAAGAAAGTTATATAGATGATACTTGCGGCGAAAACTAGTAACATCTTCTTTAGGCTGTCATATACCAGCATGCAGGCACTATATATTCAGGTTGTTGTTCTAAAGTAATACTAAAGTATCCTATAGGTTTTAAATCCCAAAACTTCAATTAAGGCTTCGCGTTAAAAAGAGGAAAATCTGAGTCGCAGGTAACAACACCTGCAATGGCCAGATACCAGGGGGAGTCGCTCCAAGCCGATCTTCGGTGCCTGCCTGGCTTTGACAGGTTATCATCGACATCTCTCCCCAGCCTGCCACGCCCATTTGCTTTTCCAACAAAACATTTGTAAACTGCATAGAATCAATGCTACAGTATATGCAGCAAATCCCGTCCTTGTACATCACGGACAGTGAGTTGGGTGGACGTGGTGTGTTCTCATCCAGTCCTATAGAAAAAGGGTCAATTATTGAAATAGCTCCGGTATTGGTGATCCCAGGTTCTGAGCGAGATCTCTTGGATAAGACTATTATTCACGATTATTACTTCATCTGGGGCTTACAGGATCAACAGGCAGCCCTAATCCTGGGAAACGGCTCCATCTACAATCACTCCTTTAAGCCCAATGCGGAATATAGGCCAGATTTTGAAGGACAGACCATGAGTTTCTTCGCCCTCATGGAAATTGAGGCCGGGCAAGAAATTACCGTAAATTATAATGGTACGCCTGACGGGAAGGGTAGGTTCTGGTTTCACGAAAGCTAAGATAGAAACTAGCGGAAGTGAAGCTTGAAGCCTTCGTGACTGGCGGTAAAGCCTAAATTTTCGTAGAATCGAATGGCATCAGGTCTCTTCTTATCGGATGTCAGTTGGAGCACATGTGCACCTCGCGCCTTGGCTCGTTCTATCGCCCAGGTAAAGAATTGCTTACCCAGCCCCAGCCCTCTCTTATCTTCTCGGATTCGGACAGCCTCAATCTGGGCTCGCCAACCGCCTTTGTACGTGAGGTAAGGCAAAAAACTTAGTTGTAGGGTACCAATCACTTCCCCTTCCATTTCTACCACCATTAGCTCATGATTGGGGTCTTGATCAATGGCATGGAAGGCGTCCCAATAGGCCTGGGGTAAAGGGTCCTCGAATTGCTCTCGCAAAGCGCCGAGTTTATCGGCAGCAAGCATCCCCACAATGAGGGGCACATCCGCCTGAGTGGCAGCTCTAAAATGCAGGTCTTCTTTCATAGTCTGACGCTACATGTTGCGGAACCAATCTTGGAAATATTCTCCCACTACTGGGACAGGATTAGTCTGTTCTTGAGCAGCACCAACCAAAGCAATGATCCACAGTACAAAAGCAGCTAAGCTCAAAGCTGCACTGGTCATGGTGCTCAGAATAAAAAAGAAAAACATATTGCGTACTAGCCAAGCCACCATACTTAGCGCAAAGATCCCTAGTGCTTGCCGGATATGAAAAGAAACATATCCAGATCCTCGATCTTTATTCCCTATCACGGCAACAATCAACCCAATCGGAGTGATGTAACTAATGATCCCCAGTAACTTGTCATCAATACTTGCAAACGGATTATCTGACATCGCATTAATTTTTTAGCAAAATTAAGATTTGGCTGAAGATGCGATTGGTAAAAACGCATGCCTCCTCCAAAAGACTCCACTAAATTAAGGAGCCTGCCGAGGGGATGCAACTTAAATCGTCTAATATTTGGATTCCTTCGACGGGCATCGGTCGAAGGAATCCTGAATAGCAAGAGGTCTATTCGTAATGCAGACTATTGATCGGATTTTCAAACGCCGCCCGCACAGATTGAAAACTCACCGTTAGCCAGGCTATCGTAAGCGCTAAAATACCCGCAGCTAAGAATGGCATAAACCCAACATCAATCCGGTAGATAAAATCTGCCAACCACAATGACATCATATAATAGGATACCGGGATGGCCAGTGCAAAACCGATTACCACCAGCCAAGTGAACTCTTTAGAAAGTAGCATGACCAAATTGTTGATCGATGCGCCAAAAACCTTCCGTATCCCAATCTCCTTTCGACGCTGTTCGGCGGTAAAGGCGGAGAGTCCAAAAATCCCTAAGCTAGCAATGAAGATGGCTAGAATAGTAAAGGCCACAAAAAGCTTGAAGTAGCGCTCTTCCCCCTCGTACAATTGATCAATGCGATCATCTAAGAAAGTATAATCAAAGGCCTCTTCGGAGCCATATTGTGCCCATTTATCTTTGACAAAATCAATCGTCGCAGGCGTTCGGCTTCCATTAATACGCAAAGTCATCCAGTTTAACCAGCTTTCAGAAATATAGTAGACCACTGGCTCCACCTTGTTGTACAAAGATTCCATATTGAAGTCTTCGACCACCCCCACAATCTTACCAGTCCGCTTCACCCATGTCCCATCATTGTATTCGCTGGTTTCAAACCCTTTGCCGATCGGGTCATCTGTCCAGCCAATCATTTTCACTGCCGTTTCATTCAAGATAAAAGCCTCGGTGTCATCGCTACCATAAGCATCCGAGAAATCGCGGCCCGCCACAAAATCGGCTTCGATGGTCCTCATGAAATCTTCATCCACCGTAACAATCTTGATGCTTGTGCGATCTTGCGGGCTAGGTTCATACCCCTCAGCTTTAAAGCCAAGGTTACTGCTCAGTCGATTGGTCAAGCGCTTATTAGAAGCGGTGATGCTCAGGATATCAGGGTTCTGTTCCAGCTGTCCTTTCAGGGATTCATATTGCTGTAAGGAAGTGATAGGAACAAGTAGTAAGTTCTCTTTATTATACCCTAAATCTTTATTTCTCAGGAAATCCCATTGCTGATAGATCACCAAGGTTCCCACAATCAAAACTGTTGAAATACAAAATTGGAATACCACTAGCCCCTTCCGTAACCACGCGCTGAAAGTACCTTTTTTGACCTTTTCTTGGAATACACTCACCGCCTCAAAACTGGATAGGTAAAGCGCCGGATAACTCCCTGCCAGCAGACCAATCAATAAGGTAATTCCAATGAATATGCCGTATAGGTTTGGGATTTCTAATGGATTGATGCTTAGTCCTTTTTCCACGAAAGCATTAAATGCGGGGAGGGATATCCAGACCAAACCAATTGCCAAAAAGAAAGCAACAACAGCTATCAAGGTGGATTCTGATAGGAACTGCTTCACGAGCGCCCAGCGCGGTGCACCCAGTGTTTTTCGTACCCCAATCTCCTTAGCTCTTTTGATGGATCGAGCAGTAGACAAGTTCATGTAATTAATACAGGCGATCAATATAATGAAGAGAGCAATCGCAGAAGATATGTAAATGTACCGAATGTCGCTGTTGGCTCGGATTTCACCTCCCAAGTTAGAATGTAGGTGAATATCCGTCAATGCTTGTAGATATAGATTGACTCTTTCAGAGCTCCCCTCCCCTAAATTCTTCTCCAGAAAATCTGGGAGTCGATCGTTGATGGCCGCGGGGCTGGTTCCTTCTGGCAACAGTAGGTAGGTATATTGAGAGCCTTCGCCCCAGTTATTTAATACCAATTGATTGAAGACTTGCTTCCCAGTTGACATGGAAACAAAAAGATCTACAATCATATGATTATTCGGTTTGAAATCTTCGAAAACACCAGTGACCCTCAGTTCATTTTCTTCATTCCAGCGCAAAACTTTACCGATCGGATTCTCTGTGCCAAAATATTTTTCAGCGGTTGATTCCGAGATGGCCACGGTGAAAGGTTCTACCAAAGCAGTAGTACGATCGCCCGCCTTCCAAGGAAAATCAAATACTTCAAACACATTTTCATCTACTAGGAAGAGCTGATCTTCTTGATAATCTTGATTGTTGTAAGTGATTAGTCCGCCGTATGGGCTAAAGCGGACCACGGCTTCTAGCTCTGGGAAGTCTGTTTCAATGGCAGGTGCTAGTCGATAGGAATTTATCGGTGTTTCGATTTCTCTATCGGTTCCGTAGCCCCATTGGGTAACAATTCGATAGATATCATCCGCTCGGCTGTGGTATTTATCATAACTCAACTCATCCTTGACAAATAAGAGAATCAGTAGACAAATGGCCAGTCCCATAGCGAGACCGAAAATATTAATGATCGCATATAACTTTTGGCGGAAAATATTGCGGAAGGCAACTTTAAGGTAGTTGAATAACATGATCGGTGGTTTTTAGATTGGCAAATCCATCCCTTTAAATACAACTTTTATTAGGCAAGGTTGCCTCTCAGTTCCCTGAAGAGCCTCTCACCACTCGATTCATCCCTCAAATGGTACTCACTAAGGCCCAGCTAAGACAACTCCCGACATTTGGGATAGTCTGTTTTTTGGTTGAAATACTTTATATTTGTAAACACCGTTTTCGTATAAAACTAATTCCTATATACAGCGCAGGCTAGCCAAAACAGGCCCTCAGTGTGGAAGAGTTAATTGCTTGACCACCCAAAAAGGAGTATCTCTCCTTAATAGAATAGAATCGCAAGCATTTAATCCTGTATTGCCAGTCTGGAGCAACACTTGCATAGAGCTGAAAAACATAGCGATGAGACTATACACCTCCACTGCATTTTTGTGCCTGACATTTTGCCTCTTTTGGTCCTGCGAATCCGAGCATATGCCTGCTCCCACCGGTGGAACCCTGATCAAGGCAGGTGAAGAAGAAGGCAATATCGACAAACGAAATCAGTGGTTGTTGAATATGCACCGAACGGCTCCCGGAGACAATTGGTTGCAACAGGAATACCTTAATCAGATTGAGCAGGCCCAACAGAGTGACTTGGATTGGCGATCTGGGTGTGATGTGGTGGCTCTAGCTGGTGATAAAATACGGGGAGAATGGCGAGAACGTGGCAGTCTGAATCAGGCAGGAAGTGTAATAGATACTGAGTATGATCCGCTTACTGATGAAATCTGGCTTATTTCTGCCGGTGGAACACTATGGAAAGGTAAATCTGATGGTAGTCGTTGGGAAGTAGTTAATCAAGACTATGTCTTTAGCGAAGGTGCTCTTCATTTCGTAACTAATCGAGCTGAAAGGCGATTAATTGCCCTGATCAATAAAGAAATCCACTACTCTGATGACAAAGGTGAGACCTGGACTAAGGCAAGTGGTATTCCCAGCCGTAACGATTATTGGGGAGGAGCTGAAAACATCGTAATTCTTGAAGGCCCTGCTCCCATCATATTCTTTATAGGTAAGCAAGGATACTGGGATAATATCAGCCTTTATCGTTCCACAGACGTTGGGGTTAGTTTCCAAAAGCTAAAAACTTTCGAGACCAATCAACCCGAAGCGGTTCACCTCAATCACCCCCATCACAGCCAATCCGTTTTCTTGGCGGACAAGTCAGGAGAGGAGCTTAAATTTTCCGAATACACACTAGATAGCGGCAGCTTTACCCCCTTGGAAACAGGAGAAGCTATTTCCTTTGGCGACCAACGGGTCAACCTGGATGGTTGGGCACAAGGTGACTCTTTACGTTTGTATGTCTATGGACAAACAGATGGCGGCGACCTCGGGGTTTTCCTTTCCACAGATCGCACCCAGACTTGGACCCTTCAAGGCACCTTGCCAAAGCGCCCTTGGGCGGTAGGTATGTATGTCTCTCCAGAGAATCCAGAAGTCCTGATGATGGGAGAAGTGGAGTGTTATCGCAGTCTGGATGCCGGTGAGACCTGGACCAGAATCAATCGCTGGGGAGATTACTATGGTGACGTAGAACATAAGCTGCACGCGGATATTATGTACTTCGCAGAATACCGCAAATCAGATGATACGCCCTTCCTACTAGTAAGCAATCATGGTGGCCTTAGTATCTCATATGATTATTATGAAACCCAACAAAACATTGGATTAAGCGGCTTGAATGTTAGCCAATACTATAGCGTTGTCACTGATCCCTTAGACCCCAACTTTGTTTACGCAGGTTCTCAAGATCAGGGATTTCAGCGCTCTTCGTCTTTTGAAGATGCCGAAATCGGAAGTGAAAATTTTGATCAATTAATCTCGGGAGATTATGGGCACTTGACTTTCAGTAAGGGTGGCCAGTCTCTTTGGGTGGTATACCCTGATGGGTGGATCACACAATATCCCAAACCACAAGAACAAGGTTACAATGCCTCTTACCAGCTCCCCGAAGGGCAGCGTTCTGGTTTATGGCTACCTCCCATGATGGCTAGCCCCAATCCGGAGGAAGATGCCATCTATATGGCGGGCGGAAGCTTAGAGACGGATGGCGGCTCTTATCTGATCAAATTAACGGCAGATGGCACACGAATTGAGGCCGAAACCGGAAACTTCAATTTCCAAGCGGAATCAGGCGATGGAGAAATATCTGCTCTGACCACAGCTCCTTCAAATCCAGACCATTGGTATGTAGCTACCAGTAATGGTCGTTTTTTCTCTACGAAGGATGCAGGTGAAAACTGGGAGCAATCACTGAACTTTGTGGTGCAAGGACAGTTTTTCTATGGCCAAGCGATTCATGTCTCCCAACTCAACGAAAATGTAGTCTATCTCGGGGGAAGTGGTTACTCGAATCCCGCGGTATATGTCTCCAAAGATGGGGGGGAAAACTTTAGTGCTTTGAATCGCGGATTACCTAACACCTTGGTCCTGGGTTTAGCGGCTGATCCAGCAGAACAATTCCTTTTTGCTGCGACAGAAGCCGGTCCCTATGTGTATATCCATGAAGAGGATCGCTGGTATGCACTTAGAGCGGATTGTGCCCCGAATCACACCTACTGGTCCGTCGAGTATGTCCCTTCCATAGGAACAGCCCGTTTTGGCACCTATGGTCGAGGTATCTGGGATTTCACCTTAGATCCAATGGTCAATACAGCGGATGACTTAGCCGTAGAAGCTGAATTAAATATTTTCCCGAATCCAACTAAGGATTGGCTGCAAGTTTCTCTGAGCCCTGAACTTACCCGCTCTTCGAATCTTCAGCTAAGGCTATTTGCTGCTAATGGTCAGTTGATTAAACAAGTCGTAGTGCAGGATGCGACTACTAGACTGGATCTTCGTCAGTTGCCGACAGGCTCCTATTGGGTGGAATTGAATGACGGAATTAGAAGAACAACTCGTCCGATCATTTTAGCGAATTAGGACTTTCGCCAAGCATTTCTGCAATCATTCCCTCTTTCAAAGCATAGGCGGAGACGGTAAATCGCTTGATTTGGTAAGTTTCCAAGACGTAATGGATCAAGCTAGAGGCTACTACGATCATATCTACTCGATCGTCAGGAATCCATGGGCTTCGTTCGCGTTCTTCCCAACTCATCTTTTTTAGTTCATCAAATAAAGGAGCAAAACGAGTGGGATCGACCTCCCAGGTCTGGGGGCTTGACCTGCTGATGGCAATCTGCTCGGCGATCACATCAAAGGTCCCTGCGGCGCCGACGAGCCATTGGGTAGGCCAGTCTGTCAAGGCTTGTTCGAGTGGCTCTAAGTGGAGGTTTAGGAAGGCCTTGATCCCCAGCAATTCCTTGGCCGAAATTGGATCCTTTTGATGAAACTTTCGAAGCAGTACGGCAGCTCCAACCGGGAAACTTTGGCACCATAGGACCTTATCTCCCTCTGCAATAATGAATTCGACACTCCCTCCTCCGATATCCATTACCAGGTATCGCTCAAGCGGCTTAACCAATGACTGGAAAACACCTTTCTGAATTAAGGCGGCTTCGCGCTGACCACTGATGATCTCTATATCTAATTGCGTTTTATCCGCCGCCCACTTCATTAAATCTGGGCCATTAGAGGCCGTGCGGAGTGCTGCCGTTCCGATTACCTTTACCTGTTTAACTTCATATTGATCTAGTAAATCACGATAGGCCATCAAGGTAGAAGTAGCCCTTTGCATCGCTGCCGCTCCTATTCGCTTGATTCCGCCTTCTGCAAGCTTAACAAAACGCTTTTCTTTATACAGAACTGAAAAGTGACCTGCCGAATCGGTTTCGACGATGAGCAGGTGAAAGGTATTGGTGCCAAGATCAAGCACAGCCAGCCTAGACATCTGACTTACTGCTTTTGCGCCTGTACTTGCTTGAAGATATTGTCATAGAACTTGGTTCCGTTTGGATGCATCTTATTCGCATAGGCATACTTTCCATCTTCATAAAAGACGTAGTAGGCGCAACCATTGCTATAAAAGATATCGGCCTCAGAAATATTTTTCCCTTGTGACTGAAAAAACAGGCGACCAATTGGTTGACAATTCGGGTCAATTAAGGGAACCTCCGTAGAAATATGAGCAATGGTCTGTCGAATGCTATTTTGCACCTTCTGACTCATGGAGAAGTTGAGATAGTAGAAAACGAAATCTACATAATCGCAGTTGTCCCAAAGCATCTTCACTTTGTCAGCGGGAATAGAAGGATAAGTAGCGGTTCCGGTACTTGCTGATGCAGTCGTGTTATCTGCAGGCGTCTCAGCTGAGGGGGCAGCCGGTGGTGTGGAAGAAGCAGATTGATCGGTTTGTCCGCCTTGGCAAGCCCAAAGTCCCAAACCGAGGAATAAAACAAGTATAAATTTATGCATGCTGATTAATTTCAATTCTATCTTATGGTGTTCTCGTTTTAGCAGCAGGAAGGCGAACGTCCCTGATCACAGCCAGTACAGCATTCGGATACTCACTACTCGTCCAAAAAAAGGATCTCCTCCTTCTCGATCTTGAAAACTGGCCAGGCTCTTAGACCAGCGAATATTCAAGGTCCACTTGTCCGTAAAAAAATAACTGGCGCCCAAGATACCTGTAAAAATATTAGACTTATATATTTCTTGGTCAGTAATATCATCTCCAATAATGGAGATCGCCTTGTAGTCGATAATATTGGAGTACGAAATGCCAGCCTCAGCCTGCACCTTCCAATCACTAAAGCTCAACATGATTGGTGCCTCGACTAGATTGAGGTTAATACGGTCGAACATGGACAGCGGAGAGTCTGTTTTGGATCGACTGCTCCCTTGTTGAACATATAACATCTCAATACTCAACTGCCAACGATCGGATAATACAGCAGCAGCCTTAACACCGGTATTTACCCCAATCTTGTGAAAACCTCCCAATCTATCCCCATCAATTTGAGATAGATTAAACCCTCCAATTACTGCGGCTTTAAAGGTTTGGGCTGAAGTGTAGGTACTCATAAAACAGAGGAAGATAGCCCAACAGAATTTTCTCATAGTCTTAAACATTTATGTAGTCGTACTTAGATATACTTGAACGAAAGCCCCATCAACGGCTCGATAGTTCAAACGGGCCTGCCTGTTCCTGTTATCGCCTGTAAAAGTAGCCCTTCTGAGCAGATAATTTGAGAAATAGTGGCTAACAATGGCTATTTTTGCGAAAAGCTGGCTAAGATGTTTAAATATACTAAGCACACACTTAAGAAGATTGAAACGCTTTTCAGCGAAATGGGATATACCATCCGCTATGAAAAAGGAAACTTCAATTCGGGCTACTGTATTGTCGAAAATCGTAAGATCGCCGTGATCAATAAGTTTTTTGACACAGAAGGTCGTATTAATTGCCTTTTAGAAATCTTTCAGTTCGTGGAGGACTATCCATTGGAACATCTTACAGAAGCTTCTGCGAAAGTATTTAAGCAGTTGGAAAAAATGCAAAAGAAAAAGCCACTTTCGGAAGAAACAGAAGTAGTTGAAGAAAGGGAAAATCAAGAATAAGTTCCCTTGCCAGTTCCACCTATCCACAAGGTCCACGCCTTATCTACATTCTTAATGACTTAAAAACCATTACTGATCGATTTCCAACTCACGATACTAGGAACCGGTACCTCACAAGGCGTACCGATCATTGGCTGCGATTGTCCAGTTTGCCTGTCTACTAATCCAAAAGACAAGCGGCTAAGAACCTCCGCACTTCTACAGGTTGGAGACCAGCAACTCTCCATCGATTGTGGACCTGATTTCCGCCAGCAGATGCTCCGGGCCAAGGTTCAGCATTTGGATGGCGTGCTATTTACTCATGCCCACAATGATCATATCATTGGTTTGGATGATGTTCGCCCCTTTAACTTTCGTCAGAGAAAGGATATGCCGGTGTATGCCACGGTGGAAGTACAGAAAGCCCTTACCAAACGATTCGACTACGTCTTCGATGCCGACCCCTACCCGGGTGCTCCGATGGTCGTACTCAAAACCATTGAAAATCGTCCCTTTAACATCGATGGCACCCCCATTCAACCGGTGCAATTTCTACACGGCAAGCTAAGCGTGCTAGGTTTTCGTATTGGTAACCTAGCCTATCTAACTGACATGAAAACCATCTCGGAAGAGGAAAAGTCAAAGCTCAAGAACCTCAAAAATTTAGTCATCAATGCCTTACACTATAAGGCCCATCACTCGCACTTAAACCTGGAAGAAGCTTTGGCACTGATTGAAGAGTTAGCCCCGGAGCAAGCCTATCTGACACATGTGAGCCATCGTATGGGACTGTATGATGAAGTCAATCCCACATTGCCACCTGGTGTAGAACTTGCTTATGATGGCTTGGTGATACGTGGTCAATTCTAAACCTTGTTCAACAGAGCTCGTGGACAATCATAAAATGAAACGAAAAGTGGACGATAATTGTCAGTAGAGCATTGAATTTCATTTTTGAGGGTCTTCAAACACGAGATTTGTCGAAGAACTATTCTAAATAAGATAAGCCCTTACTCATGAAGCATTTAGCCGATATTGTCCTCCTGGGTGATCCCCGACTCTACGAAGTTTGTGAAGCAGTCAGACAGGACGAAGTCCCTGCCCTGCAAGAGACCGTCAATGATATGGCCAACGTGATCTTAGAATTTCGGGCCAAGTACGGAGCCGGGAGAGCCATTGCCGCGCCACAAATAGGAGTGATGAAACGACTCGTCGTCATGAACATAGATCGTCCAATCGCATTCTTCAACCCTGAGCTCTATGACCTTAGCGATGAGATGATTGAAATGTGGGATGACTGTATGAGCTTCCCAGATTTGCATGTGTGGTTAAAGCGGCATCGGTACTGTAAAATGCGCTTCCGAGACGAGAACTGGGAGGAGCAAGTCTGGGAGTTATCTGATGACCTTTCTGAATTGTTGCAACACGAATGTGACCACCTGGATGGTGTGCTGGCGACGATGAGAGCTGAAGGTAAAAATGCTTTGCGCTGGGTGCAAAGGTAAGGTCCATTTTACCTACTTCCCACTCCCTCCTATCATTGCCTTTCATTTGATTATATTCTACTATATTAGTAGAACTAATTTCCTTGCATTGGTAAGGCACTAAACTTTGCAATAAAAGTCTCCTCCTACATTTATATTGCAGGATAAGTACCGCTTCCTAACAATTTCCAGATTACGTTTGGGAAAGGTTTTATCTCCATTGAAAACTTAACGAAGGTCATGATCTTTATCGAACGCTCCACCCAACCCGCTTGGTTCAATAGTCCTGAAGTTGAAGAGGTCTTTCAAAAACAGAAGGACTTCATGATGCATGAACAGAATCAGCATGAGATCCGCACGGGTAGATTTGACCAGGATCAATTTACCTTGCCGATGGACGAAGACATGGAAAAGGAGTTGATCCAGGTTTTCCGAAATAAATGCCCATTCTGCGAAAGTCTAGTGATTGGGACCAATGCGGCCCATTTCACCCCGGACATGACCAATCGAAGACGTCAGCTGGAGACTTTAATTGCTGAGAAGGAAAAAGGTGAGCAATTTCAGAAAGGGATGAAGCGAGGCTTCAACAGCTACTACGGAGAGGAAACCAAAGAAGGATTTGAAGCCTATGATATTGGTTTTTTTCGACCAGAATTGAGAGCCATGAACGCCAATGGTACCGTTAGTCCAGCCCATTATTGGTGGCTGGGTTGGGATTGGCACAACCTCTTCTTAATCTGTCGTTCCTGTCTTACGGCCAAGGAGAATAAGTTCCCTATCGCAGCCCTGAACCGAGCCTCTTTCCACGAAGAGATGGGGCTGCAAGATCTACGACAAGGCTTAGCGAAAGAACAGGCCCTTCTAGCAGATCCTTGCCAAATAGACGATTTTCAGCAGCGGCACATTCTCTTCCGAGATGGTAGGGCATTGGGTACGGATGAGATGGGTCAGCAAACCATTGACGTATTCAAATTGAATCGACCTAGGCTGGTAACGATCCGGAGATTTGTCAGTAAAGCCATGGCAGAAAAAATAGAAGCAGTCTTTCGAGGAGATCAGCCCATGGAAAAGCTTTTAAGTCCCAGCCACCCCTTTGTAGCCTCGATTCTCGATGAGTGGTGGCTTAATTCTGCCCAGGACGCCGATGCATTGGATCACTGTAGAGCCATCTTTGAAGGGGAACTTCCCCCTTATCTGGAAACGGAAGCCGCCCCATCTGCTTCATACACCGTTGATCAAGTTTCGAACATAGAAAAAGAGCAAGAGGAAGTTGAAAAAGCCAAGAACTTCTATGACTTAGAAAAGAGAGAAAACTTAGCGGCCTACTTTACCAAATCCCTTTGGATAGAGAAAGTGGTGCTTACCAATTTCAAGGCATTCGAAAGTCTAACCCTAGACTTTCCCGATACCAGTACGCAATTAAATACTCGGCAATTAAAAACTGACACCAGTCGCCCCTGGCTGGCACTTCTAGGAGAAAATGGCGTCGGTAAAAGTTCCATCTCCCAAGCCATTGCCTTGACTTTGATGGGTAAGCGTAAGTTACAATCTATGGATTTGGATCTCAATGGCTTCATCCGCTTTCACCAACCCAAAGCCACAGTAGAAGTGTATCTGCTAAATCGGGAAGAACCAATTGTACTGGAAATTATTCGGGATGAGGATAGTGGTTCTTTCACCTTAAACGAAGAAACACCACAGGTATTAATGATGGCCTATGGGGCCACCCGACTTCCCAGTCAGAAGACCATCCTAGGCGAAGATGAAAAGAGTTTCATACGGACTAGCAACCTCTTTGATCCCAATGCTAAGCTGGGGAATGGATTTAAATGGTTGGGGGATCATGAGCAGGTGCCGGAGAACATTTTCCTCCCTTTAAAAGAAGGATTGACCAATCTTTTACAGCTAGAAGAAGGGCAAGAGATAACACGAGATCCTATTACAAAGCAACTATTGCTGGAGGAAGATGTCCCAGGTCAGGTAGCCAAAAAGACAACGCCTTTCAAATACCTAAGTAGTGGGTATCAGACTGTATTAGCCATCACGCTTGACATCATGATGGGTACTGCCGAACTCCTGAAGAACCTCGACACCGATGAGTCCAGCGATGCGACCTACTCTCTCCTGGATGTGGCAGGCATTGTGATGATCGATGAGATTGGTGTGCACCTACACCCAAGATGGAAGATGCGCATCGTAAAAACGCTCAAGCGGACTTTTCCTAAAATGAGTTTCATCATTACCACCCACGAGCCGCTCTGTCTAAGAGGGCTTAAGAAGGGTGAAGTGGCTGTTCTGCAAAGAGACAAAGACCAGAAAAGCAAGATTGATATCCAAACTGAAGGCCTTCCTTCCGTGCAGCAACTAAGTATTCAAGAGCTGCTTACCTCTACCTTCTTCGGCCTGAATTCCATCATGGATCCAGAGGTGGAAAAGAAATACGATGAGTACTATAAACTATTAGCTGTCGCAGAGTTGGGAGATACGGAAGAAAAAGATGAGCGGCAGAAAAAACTGAAGCAACTGAAAGATGAGTTGGAAGGCGCCAACCTAAAACTGGGCAATACCATAACAGAAGAAGTCGAGTACAAATTGATCGAGGATAAGGTTGCATTGGCGAAATCGAAGAAAGACATCTTTGAGAAAATAGAAGATACCGATCGAAAGAAGATTATCGATACTTGGGATAAGGTCTTATCCTCTTCTTCAGATCAATAATTAATGCTGTCAAAGTAAAGCGCCATGATCCAGATACCGAAGCCCAAGAAGGAAGATGTCTTAGATACAGATCTTCTACAAAAAGCGCAGAACGAAGCAGATGCGGCCATCACACATTACATTGATGAGATTAAGCGGTGTAATCAAGCTATTCGTGCTAAAGTTAAACTATTGGAAGACGACCAATTGATCGAAAAACTGAAGCTTCACTTCCAAGCAGAAGAAACCGATACACAGGAAATTATCACGGAAGTTGTTGATAACATCAAAAATACAAGGAAGGGAAACAAGCCTGCTGGACATATTCAGGAATATGCCACCCTATACCCTTTACTCAAAAGACTCCAATCAAGCGTTAAAAAGCTAGCCAGAAAGCTGGAAAAACAGGGCACCAACGCCAATCTACTCAAAACGGCCAAGGAGCAGGTCGAGGAGCTAGGACTTAAGCTACAAGCTTATGGAAAGTTCTCCTTCTATAAGAACGACACTCTGGTCAGCGAATTGCAACGCAATTTCTTCCTGAAGTGTGCCTACTGCGAAAGTAGCTTCGTTCACGTCTCTCCAGCCGATATTGAGCATTTTCGTCCCAAATCTGCCGTCAAGATTGATGAAAAGACCGGAAAGGAAAAGGTCCTGGAGCTCAAGCCTGGCTACTATTGGCTAGCCGCCGATTGGGACAATCTCCTGCTTTCTTGTATCGACTGCAATCGCCGCCGTAACCAAGAGGATATCGATGGGGACGGCGAAACGGCTACCGGAAAGGCTACGATTTTCCCCTTAGCAGATGAAGCGGATCGCGTTCGAGACCATGACACCTGGGAAGACATGATAGCCAAGGTGCAGCAGGAGGAAAAGAGTCGATTGTTACTCAATCCCTGTGTAGATGATCCGGCAAAACACCTGAAATTTGAAATGCGCTATGATGATGAGGGGCAAGTACAAGGGGTTTTCGCCGTGGCATTAAATGATAGTCAGAAAGGGCAGAAATCTATCAATGTTTATGGCTTGAACCGAGCCGGGCTGGTATGGGCCAGAACACGTGAGGCCCTAAATCTTCAAAATGACTTCTTTGCTTTAATCGTAAGCATCAAGGGCTATCTGAGAATGCGCAAAATGGAGGGGGAGTTAAAGGTCCTCCAAGAAGAATTGGGTAATGTAGCTAATCCAAGTGTCCAAAATCGACTCAAGAAGCTAACTCGTGAGTTAATCACGGATGCGGAAGAGAATCAAAAGAAATCCCTACAAGATGTGGAGACCGCCATCGGCCTCATCTTAGAAAAGCTGCAGGCGGACCAACCTTATCTCGCCATGAAAAGGGATTTGATCCAGCACGATATCCAAGAATGGGGCCCAATGAAGGAAATGTTGGACAAAGGGTTGATGAAAGCAGAGCACTTAGTCCAGATCTTAAATAAAGTAAAACCTTCAGCACTGAAAGCGGCCTTAGCTCGAGAAGATGAGTCTCCGACATAGACCTCCTATTTCCCTAAATAAGGATATTTCGCTATATTTAAGAACTTGATCTAAAGATCAGGCTGTATCCAAAAATTGCCTTTCAACGTTCTCCTCGTGTTCAGTTCTCAAATGTCTTCTCCTTTGTATCCCTATTAAAAGCTAAAAACTTTATCATGGCCAATACCAGAACCCTACGAGGGAAAGTATACGACAAGACTAGTAATGCACGCTACGTAGATGCCACTGTCAAGTTAGAACCCGTAAAGGGGGTAAGTGGCGAAACGACCTTCATTGATACCGATCGAAACGGAGAATTCACCTTAGACCTATCCGACGAAAAGAAATTCCCGGAAGGTGATTATACCTTATCTGTTTATCACGATGATGCGATTATGGAGCGGGATGAAAGCACCATCTCGGTTCCTATGGAAGTAGGTAAAAGCTTCAGTAATATCCCAATGCTGAGCCAAGATCAATTTTCCCAACCGGCAGGAATTGGCTTCGGTGCCACCCTGGTCATTCTACTGCTTGCAGTGAGTGGATTCTATTCCTATTGGCATATCCAATATCCGGTCCCTCTAGATGCACAGGTAGCTAAATTGGTGGAAATGTTGGAGAAATACCAGGATCAGGAAGGAGAAAGCATGCTTTTGGGATCCGACGTTCAGGTTTCCGTTGTGCAGGACTCCACCCTAAGCACTCCGGATTCGATCACCTTAACTGCCACTGCTGCCCCTGGAAATAGTTTCGTAATGAATACCCTGGATACCATGCGTATCATTGCCATGCATACCTTAGCGCAGGAAAAGCTAGACTCTTCCGATTTTGGTAAAGCCTACCTCTTTCTGATCGACGAAGCGCAAAGGGCTGCTGAGAGAGGCAACGCAGCAGAGCTCAAGCTGCTATTGAAGGAAATACGGGAAGAGAGCAGTCAAAAGCCCAATAATTTCTTTTGGGATATTTACCCCATGAGAATGTTGGAAATCCTGCTTTGGGCGTTGATGGCCACTTTGCTCCGATTAATCATCAATACAGGTTACTACCTTTTCCGGAAGCGGTTTATCAAATCTGGCATTTATCATAGCCTGGGCCTCATCTTCACGGTTCCCATTCTGGCACTACTCCTTTCCATTGTGCTATCCTTTATAAAGATTAATGTTGCCTTTGGGGAGGCAGAGTTGAATTTAGACCTTACCAATATCTACATTTCCATCTTGGTAGCCACCTTCATTGGTTTATCTCCTTGGAAAGCCTGGGATTATTTGAATGACTTGGCCGATTCTTTGTTTAAGCGCTTGAATACCACGGACTAATAGTGAATATTGATGGAGTTGTAAAAACTAGAAGGGCGGTGTCGATTTACCGGCACCGCCCTTCTTATAGGTGTAGGCCCGCATAAGGCCCCTTCAGTTCTATTGCTTTCTATCGCGTTCTGGACTCCCAATCTGCTACCATACGCTCAATTCTAGATTTGGAGTTACGGTAAAAGCGATCTTTCTCATCAGCTTGCCCAGCTTCAGCAGCTTTCTTAGCGCTTTCTATTGCCGCCGGATAGTCTTCCATAGCCGCCTGAATACGGGCTTTAATCCACCAATTGCTAGAGTGGCTGAATAGGTTGGTAGATTCATCAGCATAGGCCAAAGCCTGCTTGCCGTATTTGCTGCTTTCCGATAAAAGATCGGCAGCCTGCGCATAGGTTTTCCAACGATCTTCCTCTGAAGTTTGCAAAAGGGCAGAATTCAATTGCGTTTCCAATTGGTTGAGTAGGTCAGATTGGAAACGGATATATACTCTTGTATGTCCCCATCCCAGACGAATGTAACCCTGGTCAATTTCCTGCTCTACCACTGTATAGTTCAGTCGTTCCTCATTTACTTTTGACTCTTGCATGCCCACTGCCACGCGCAAAGCATCTTGTTCTTTATCATAAGAGTAGGCGCCCCATTGGTCAGCAACTTTATTGAAGATGGCCGTCCATTTACCCTCTTCTTTAGGAATCAAGAAAAAGGAATACTTACCCTGTGGCAAAGACTTTCCTTCGACCTTGACAGGAGTTGAGAATTCAACGGTAGTAGCTTCATTGGCACCGGCCCTCCACAATTGATTGTACGGTTCCAACTCCCCCCATATCTCTCGGCCCTTGACCGCTGGACTAGAGTATCTAATGTTAACTGTTGTATAAGCGATCGTGTAGGACACACTTGCTCTGGGGCTTTTCCTAGGCAGATCCATTTGTGCTGTGAGCAGATTTCCAAAGCAACAAAGGAACATGAAGGTTAGAATTGATCTAGTGTTCATTTCAGTAATTTTTCAGATTTGGAACTGATGCTAAACTTCACGATCAGTACGGTTAGCTGAAGTCTTAAATCAGTTCTTGGTATGGAGACATGTAAAGCACTTGGCGTCCCGCTCTTGAATTTCGTAGCAAAGTAAATGAAATGCTACCTTGTATAAAAAGGAATGATCAAGAAAAAAGTTGAGTGGCTTTCCCTCTATTCCGTCACGAGCTGGCATTTTCCAGCTCTTTTCTTATTTTTGTTTGAAACTTTCTCGCCTGATCAACTTCTGCGTTAGTAGGCTAGCTTGGTGATGGCTAGCTCATCTTTCACCTAATAATTGAATAGAAACATGGCATCCCCTTTTCACATCCTTTACGTAGATGACGAAGAAGATAATCTTATTGCCTTCAAGGCTGTTTTTCGTCGGCACTTCCAGGTTCATCTGGCGCAAAGTGGACAGGATGCCCTCAACCTTCTGGATCAGCAAAACATCGATTTAATCATCAGTGATCAGCGAATGCCTAAAATGACTGGCGTGGAGCTGCTGGAGCAAGTGAGGGTTCGATTTCCGGACATTATCCGGATGGTGTTGACTGGATATAGTGATGTACAAGCTATTATCGATGCCATTAATAAGGGCAAGATTTACCACTATATTACTAAACCCTGGGATGTAGATGAGCTGAAGATCATTATGGAGAATGCGCTGGAGACCTACATGCTCAAGAAGAAAAATAAAAAACTAGAAGAAGAGAAAACCAGTCTACAACTCCAAAATGAGCGAATGGAAAAGGAAAATATTCTTTCTCAGTTTTCCATTCTAAAAAACCAAATCAATCCTCACTTCCTCTTCAACAGCATGAACATCTTGGCTGCCCTCATTCCTTCAGATCCGGATAAGGCGGTAGCTTTCACTACCCGCTTTGCTAAACTGTATCGGAAAGTATTGGAATTGAGAGATCAGCTCATCATACCTCTTTCTCAAGAGCTGGAATTTGTTGATTCCTTTCTTTTTCTCCAAAAAATGCGCTTCGCTGATAGTCTGATTGTGAATTACGAAATTGAACCCAGACATCAAGAGAGCTGCCTCCCGCCCTTTGCGCTGCAATTGCTGGTAGAAAATGCGATCAAACACAACATTGTTTCTGAAGATCAACCGCTCACCATTCACATTTTCACCGAAGGTGACACCCTACAAGTGGTGAACAATCTACAGCTTCGGGGTTCCGTAGAAGATTCAACAGGTATTGGCTTGGCCAATCTGCAGGCACGCTATGAGATGATCGCGAAACAACAAATATTCACTGGTCAAGAAGGGGAACAATATGTAACGCGACTTCCCTTGTTGGTGGAGGAAGATTAAGGTCGTACCAGGGGCAAAGTACGCCACTGATAAAGGAAGAACCTTTCTACAAACCCTCATTCAAGGAGTCTACTTTACCATTTTACTACAGCTATTACCCAATTCACTCCCAAAAGTTGTACATTTCAGGTACTTGAAGATAGCTTTGAGGTATCAATACTCAAATGATGATCTCCTTTAGTTTTCATCATACCCTAAATACCCAAACCTTACCCTATTATGAGAGCTATTATAGTTGAAGATGAAAAACACGCCCGGGACAATCTCGAAAAGTTGCTCTTAGAACTAGACCCAGAATTGGATATCCAAGCCAAGATGGATACGGTTAGTAAGACGGTAGACTGGCTGACGAATAACGAGACTGATCTCATTTTCTTAGACATCCACCTTGCTGATGACTTAAGCTTCAAGATCTTTGAAAAGATCAAAGTGACCACCCCTATCATCTTTACTACCGCCTACGACCAATACGCGCTGAAGGCCTTTAAGGTGAACAGTGTAGACTATCTTCTAAAACCCATAGAGAAAGAAGAACTCTCCCAAAGCCTAGACAAATACCGAAGCACTCAGGCTCCCCAGCAGGAGCTGAACGTGGAAAAGATCCGAGAGATCATCAATGAAAAGGATAAAGTGTATCAGCAGCGCTTTGTCGTGTCCAGACGCGATAAGATACTCAGCGTGAAGATCGAAGACATCGCCTACTTTGAAGGAGAAGATCGCTATGTCTATTTAAACCGCAAGGACGGTACCAAATACATCATCGACTATAAACTGGCTGATCTGGAAGAATTGTTAGACCCCAGTATTTTTTTCCGACTAAACCGCAGTTTCATTGCTCACTTCGAATCGATCGAAAAGATTACTTCCATGTCTAAGAGTCGGGTTAAAGTGGATCTCAAACCCAGTGCTAGCCGCGATATCGTGGTCAGTTCAGCGAATACCAGAAGCTTCAAAGCCTGGCTCAATAAATAGTTAAAGGTTTAGAGTTCAGAGGATAAAGTTGAAAGTTTAAGGGGTCTGCAGGACAATCGCTTTTTTGATTTCAAATGCTCCCTTAAACTTTCAACTCATTAACCTTAAACATCTCCCAACTCATAACTCTAAACCTCTATTTAACCACCAATCACCAACGATACCTCACCTCCAGTCCTAAACCAAATTGTGGTTCGACAAATGGGGTACCAGTAATGATGAAGCTGGGACCTACGCTCCAATTTGGAGCCGGCAAATACTGCATTCCGAATTCAAAATAATAACCAGGAAAATTAGTACTGGAAGTAGTGCTGGTAGCTGTACTCACCTCATCGATGCCCATGCTAGGCCAGACAAACCGTAACTCGTTTCGATAGGTATTGGCCATTACGTTGAAGACGCTCAGGCCGATATAGGGCTGAAAACGTTGTCGGCGAAAAAAGGTGTATTGCAGTCCAAGCTCTGCCAACAGATTGGTGCTTCGACTATTATTGGTAAAATAAACCACATCGGGTCTGCTGGGGATCTGGTTGATCAAGCTTCTGGGTGTTTTATCATTGATGGTAGCAATCAATAAACTCCCCTTGATACCAAAGCCTTTACCCAGGTCTCGATATACTGCAAAACGGTAGAAGTTGAAGTTTTGGGCTACCTTACCCCGAGCAGTTGTCGTACCGTCTGTATAGAAATCAAGGACACTGCCATCAGGCCTCGTAATGGCTCCTTTAAATGCGTCTACCATCTCCTCTGTGCTATAGTAAAGCAGAACCCCTTGGTAGCTGGCGGGAATCGTTCCGACACCAAATGCTGCCTGCCATCGACCACTGATCCTTTCACGCTCCCAAGCATTGATCTCTTCTCCAAGAATAGTTGATCCATAAACAGGAGCGCCCAACATCGTCTGCATAGTAGTCATAGGACTTTTAGTTGGTTTCGAAGGAGCAGAACGTAGGTAAGGTTTACGACTTGATCGTTTTTTCGGGCTACTGGTTTGTACCACACTTTTGGAGGTCGTTGATTGAACGGTTGTCTCTCCTTTTGATTCTACTGCTATACTTGGTAAGGCTGGAGTGGGCGTGATCACTGGAGTTCCAGCCAACTCAGCGGGTGCTACCTCTGCTTTGAGCGTCTCTTCCTCCACTTGATCGAACGTATTCTCGGTATTGACTTCTTCAGAAGTACCAACAGATGTAGTAATCTTGCTCAAGTTTGCAGGGGTACCTTGGGGCTCGGTGGTTGTCACAACCACTCCAGCTGGTGTGGTGGAGCTTGGACTGGCCACAGCAATTTTCGAGTGCGTTTCTTGAGTAGTCCCGGTAAGCTGGTCCGCTGGCGCCACTACCTCAGCCTTCTGCTGGGTCTGAACTTCACCTGGACCTGACTTAAGCTGTTGTGTCGTCGCATGAGACGCTATCGGCGCAGCATCAATTACTGCCTCCTCCTCGCTGACCAATGAGCTTTCTGAGGGTTGGCTGAGTATAAGTCCTAATCCTGCTCCGGCTAGCAAGACAATTGCGAAGCTCCACCAGAACGGTAGC
>ENA-UENV01000070-UENV01000070.1-marine-metagenome-genome-assembly--contig:-NODE-70-length-31740-cov-188.555966_pt1 | contig 31740 bp, 19 predicted proteins | sample MGYA00237878_ERZ529328 | MGnify/ENA primary metagenome ERZ529328 (study PRJEB26372, sample SAMN05368348) | marine metagenome | biome: cultured habitat; feature: ocean water; material: water; isolation... | reverse complement strand
CAATATTTTCGGCTTTGTCTCCCCTTATTCTGTTTCTGTAGGCAATGCCGAGATTATTTTGAGTTCCTGCCCAGTCCATGGGGAAGTCTGTTTGGGTGCGCACCAGCAAAGCTTGTTGGTATGCAGCAATGGCAGCTTCAATATTTTCCGCTTTGTCTCCCCTTATTCTGTCTCTGTAGGCAGCGCCGAGATTATTTTGAATAGTTGCCCAATTTTCCCGGTGACTCTTATGTGTAAAAACCTTTAGCACTACTTCATAACCTGCAATGCTAATTTCCATGTTGTTTGCTTTGCTGCCCAGAGGAAATTGCTTAATGTAGACACTGAAATAAATAATATCTATAGCAATGCTTTTTGCTACACCCGCCTCCACTTCAGAAAATTTAGCAGTTGCCCAGTTTCGCAATATATCAGCAAAGTTATCATCAAGTTTATCTAAGTTTTGCTGCAGGAATGGGTAGACAACCTTCGAGTCACCTTTGCTTTCTGCAGTTGCCTCCAATACCTCTTCTAAGAAATTCAAATATTCTGCCGATGAGTAATGAGTTGAGGGAGAATATTCTGAAGTTTCTAGTAACTCTACAAGCTGACTCCTGAGATGACGTAAAAAATTAGCAGCGTTTTGAGCATTTTCGTCATCGTTTTCTGCCAGTTGTTGTGCGTAAAGTTCCATTATTTCCAGTAACCCTTCATCTACCAAGTCTAGGTTTGTTTCGAGGATTTTTGCTTTCTCACCGCTGGGGGAAGTTAGCAGTTGGTTAACGAGGTTGGTGTATGCTTCTATGCGTTTGTTGTCCACTTTTAGTTATTAGTTGGTTGATATCTTTTGTTAGGTATTAGGTTTTAGGTAGCAGGTTTTAGATGTTAGATTTTAGGTAGCAGGTTTTAGGTTATACATAGTCTACATGGTCTAATTTTTTGGATAATCACACTACATAATACCATAACAGCCAAACATCATTTTACCCAAACCAGCCGTATCTTTTTTTCTGGCTAGATAAAAAACTGACAGCAAAAATTAATAGCCTCTTCCGATAACCTGAGCATTAGAAATAATGTAGGAACGCCGCATACAACTTTCCTACTCTCAATATCTTCTTAAGACATTAATCTAAGTATGCAATTAATAGCTAAATAAATTATTTATTTTGGCTCATCAAAAACCTCAAAATATGCCAATTGAAAACCACAATTATCCTTGCCAAATTTTCAGTAAACTTATCATTATCCTTTATCCTTTATTCTGCTTAGGCTTACCCTTTTATCCACATATTTATTATCATATAATGACTCAGAGTATTTGCTTTCGGAATGCCATGGAAACATGTTTAAGAGCATTCATGGCCATTTAGAGACCAAAACTCAAAATATCCCCTTAAATAAATCATACAAAAAATTATGTCTGTGTCCTTACCCCAAGGTTTTCCTCAACCCACCGAGGTAAACATCATCGAAGTTAAAGAATATCCCCAATACCGCGGCATTACCTATACCCATACAGGTGATTCCCGGATGGCAACTAGAGTCGCTTTTGACCCGCTATATCAACATATCAGCACTAATCAAATTGCGATGACAACACCTGTAGAAGCTCGTTATATTAAAGAAAATCAAAAAACAGAAGTATCCTTTCTTTATTCCACCCCAGAGCTAACCCCCCAAAAAATTGATTCTCAGGTGGCGGTGAGAGATACTTCACCAATGACAGTTGTGAGTATTGGGGTGCAAGGTGCTTACAGTTGGGAGAGCTACGAACAAAATTTGCAAAAGTTAAAACATTGGTTGACACAGCACCCAGAATATGAAGTTGTGAGCGCCCCGAGACGTTTGTTGTATAACTCGCCAATGACACCGGAAGACTTGAAACGGAGTGAAGTGCAAATTGCCATCAGCTTAAAGTCATAATTTAATATCCTCTTTTAGGTCAAGTAGGGTATATTCTAAACACTGCAAATTATTAAGTATATTAGGTACAGATAACGTCAGATCCGACTTAATATTTATAATTAAAATTTGTAGTCAGGCAAAAGTCCTAACAAGACTTACCAAAATATGACTATCTGTAGGGGGGAAGATCCGCGAGTACTCGGCAATATATTTGCGTAGCATTTCCGAGGAAAACACCCCTACTAGATATGGTGGAGTTATGAGTAACTTCCTGCCTTGATAGATATTTCCAGGGCTAAAGCTCCACTACAAACCAGACACTTTTGATCACTAATGTTCCCGAAATAATTAAAAGTATTCTGCATTCAAATTATTGAATTCCCTCATCTGGAAAGTCAGGAGCTTCCCTGTTGAATAGTGTGTAGCGCCATGTTATTTCCCCATAGGTTCTAGTCGAATTAATTGCCCGTTTCGGTCATCGGTGAGAACATACAACAGTCCATCAGGTCCCTGTCGGACATCCCGCACTCTCTGACCTATGGGAATAGAATTTTGAGCGATAACATTACCCCCAGGGTCAAGCTGAATGCGACGAATATCTTGGGAGACTAACCCACCTGCAAACAAATTGCCTCGCCACTGGGGAAAGCGATCGCCGTTATAAAAAGCCAAACCAGAGGGAGCTATAGAAGGAGTCCAGATCACTTTCGGGTCTACCAGACCAGGGCGAGATGTTTCTGGAGAGATGAGCCCTCCAGAATATTCACGACTGTGAGTAACTACAGGCCAACCATAGTTTTCTCCCCTCTCAATTAAATTCAGTTCATCACCACCCCTGGAACCATGTTCAGTAGCCCAGACTCTATTTTTTGTGGGGTCTAAGGTGATACCCTGAATATTCCGATGCCCATAACTCCAGAGAGCAGGTTTAGCATCTGTAGAGGTAGCAAAAGGGTTATTTGAAGGTATAGATCCATCGTCATTCAACCTGATCACTTTGCCAAAATGACTATTGCGGTTTTGAGCCTGTTGCCGAATAAATTCACCATTGAACTCAATAGGTGGGTTGCCGCCATCACCAATACTTGCTACTAGAGTTCCATCAGGCAACCAAATAATGCGTGAACCAAAATGTTGTGCCCCTGGTTTCGTCTGGGAAACCTCAAAGATGACTTTTAGATCCCCCAAGGTATTATTCTCTAGTCGAGCGCGGGCGATGCGAGTGCGGTTGTTTGAGCGATCGCCGTGGGAATAGGTTAAATAAATAAAGCGGTTTTCGGCAAAACGCGGGTGAGCAGAGACATCGAGTAAACCACCTTGACCAAAAGCAAAGACTTGGGGAACACCTGAAATAGGAGTTGGCTCTAAAATTCCATCACGAAAAATTCGCAACCGCCCTGGTCTTTCAGTAATTAGTATTTTTCCATCTGGTAACCAGGCAATACTCCAGGGATGTTCTAGGTTTTTTACTAAAGTTATTTTTTGGTAGTCTGAAATAGAGGTCATGTTTTCAGCATCAGAGACCGATGAGTTTATCCTAGACTTGTTTTGAGTCTGAGTAGCAGTAGATGACTCAAGTTTAATTTCGGTCCTACAACTTACAATGCCTAAGAGAGCGATCGCTATTGCAGTGCGAAATAATATTGTACTTTTTTTTATGATCAAGCCATAGAAAATATCAAGTATTTTTTGTTCTGGTTGAGAAAAAAAATTGTATTGAAACATGGTTTATTATAGTCAATTTCATCTAGTTTAGTTATATTGAAAAGCTATTTAAGAAGTGCTACTAAAATTGAGAAGTAGTAAAAATTTAACCTCTTTCCCTGGGGAAAAGAATCTTGTTAATAAACCGTGGTTTATATGGAGTTTCTTGGGAATGTATATTTTCCATTTATGGTGTTGATTTAATTTGAAAAAAACTATATATAGGAATCAGAAAATTAGATAGGTTTTCCCCGACTTGTTCCCTAATTTTTATCCACAATAGAATAGAGATTAATAAGTTGCTCTCCTGATATTATTAAGGTTTAGAGAAAGTGTTTTTTTGATAATATTAAAAACAGTTTCTCTAGCTTTTATTACAAAGAATATTAATATAATAAAATCTAAAAATAGACGCTTTATTTAGAGGGAAAAACCTCTGGCTTCTAATATTTTTAACTGATTTTTTACCTTTTTTTTTGTGTAATACCAAAGAAACCAAACTTATTTTCAATTTCCGACCTAGGAATAAAATTTTTGAGAAATAGTATTATTTATCTGGTTATTGTTATCGCCTTCCCTGGTTAGTATTACTTGAGAAAAAATCCTATATATTGAATAAAATCGGTTAATTAATCAAAAATCACTCCCCACTAATATGAATTACTAAATCTCGCTGATGACCACGTTGGCGATGTTCCCAAACATAAATTCCTTGCCAAGTACCTAATACTAATTTGCCATTATTAATAGGAATTTGTTCAGAAGTATGAGTTAAAACACTACGAATATGAGCCGGCATATCATCAGGTCCTTCTGCACTATGAATATAATAATTGCCTTCTGGCACTAATTTAGAAATAAATTTTTCTAAGTCAAGTAATACATCTGGGTCTGCATTTTCTTGAATTATTAAACTGGCGGAAGTATGGCGTAAAAATAGATTGCATAAACCAGTTTTTACCCCTGACTTAAGTACAGCTTCCTTTACTTTAGAAGTAATTTTAGATAAAGATTTACCAGAAGTATTAACTTGCAGTAATTGTTGATAGTGAGTCATATTATTTTTGGTTAGTAGTATTCTAAAGGTTCAACCATCAGCTATCAGCTATTGCTTTTGAAGCTTGCTCAAAGCCTTATTAATTTAGCTAAATTTAAATGTTACAACAAAAGCCGCATCCTTTGACCTTAAAGGATATTTTTTAAATAAAAATATACTTAAGAATCAGGTTTTTTTACTAGGGACTCAGTTAATAGCTGAATACTTACATAATACCTAAAAATTTTTGCAGATAACTTTTACATATTGTTGCCTTGTTTAAATTAATGTAACTTTAATTAACTGTTTATACATTCTAGTAAGAAAATATAGTTTTATTCTATACCTTTTAAAAATATGGGAATAGGTTTACTATTATTCAGTTTGATATGGTTAACCACTCTAAGATCAATATTTTCTTCCTCAAAAGCTTCTTTAATCATCAAACCTACAATTTTTTGAATCATTAAATGTTTTCCTGGCTTAACTTTTGTCACTATTTCAGCTAATATTTGATGTTCAGAAAACTCTTCTATTCCTTCTATTATTGTTGGTTCAATTATATCTGTTGAATAATCTTCTAGGATTTTATTTCCTACTTTTTCTATAATTTTATGCACTTGACTTATCTTGACTTGATAAGGAATTTTGAGCATGACTACTGCATTACCAAAACTGGGATAATTAACTATATCTTTAACATCACGGTTATGGATAATATGATTTTTGTCTTCATAATTAATACGAGTTGTTCTTAATTCTATGCCCGTTACAACACCATATATACCATTTATCTCTACAAAATCTCCTACTAAGTAATAATTTTCAAACAAAATAAAGAAACCTGCAACTATATCTTCGACGAGACTTTGAGCTCCTATTCCAACTGCAAAACCTATGATTCCTACACCTGCTAAAATAGGAGTCGGGTCAATGCCAATAGTATAAAGAATTACTATGCCTGTACAAAAGTAAATCAGGTATTTAATACAACTTTTAAATAAAGGAAAAAATGTTTTTCTTCTCTGTTGAGATGAGTCATCTGCATCAGTTTGACTGAGGAGTATTTGTGCTAGTAAAAGTTGACCAATTTCTTGAAAAACACGACTCATAAATATAACCCCAATAACTCCTATAAATTTGGTGCCATAAGGAGCTAAATAAGCAATAAAATCAACTTGTTTAAATACTAAAGTAGCTGTAGCAGTATAGATTATATATTCAAAACATCGTTTGGCAAGAGGTATTAATTTTTTTAGGCGTTCGTAGAAACCAAAAATATTTTTTTTCTCGGAATATTTCTTGCTAAAAGCATCAAAAGTATAAATAATTGTAGCATTGGATTTAGTAAATATTAATCCTATAATAATAATTATGTAAATCTTTAAACCTATATACAAATAGTTAATAACTACTTTTGGTAAGAGCATTATTTGAGCTGATATTATCAAATATAACACCCAGATAAGATTATTAAAGTTGCTCTTTAAAAAATCAAATAATTTTTCGATACTGGTGTCACTTGCGTTGATAGATTCAATTTTTTTTATCCGCTCTTTTAACCCGGTTATAAATTTGTTTATGTATGGAATACTCCATTTAGTTATAATTAGTATGCCTAAGACTTTTAGGATTCTAATTCCTATGGCTATAAGATAATTCCAAGAAATATTTTTAATTAAAGAAGTTTGGTATTCGATTAAATTTTCTCTTTGATAAAAAAGCAGCCATCCATTAACTCCGACTACTAATAAGCATGAGATTAAGCAACTTATAGTTAAAAAAGTTAGAATATTTTTGTATATAATTTCAACGTTTTTTTTATTTGTTTTGATAGATGATACTTTGATTAATTGTTTATATGCTTTGCCGAAAAAAAATCTAATTACCAAAAAGATTAATATGATGGCTCCGACTTCAGCTACAGTTAAAATGATACTGTTTAGATCAATTTGAATTAAGTTATTCAGGTTAATTTCAGGTATCATAATTGTTTTCCTCCAATAGATTTTCAAGTAATATCAATTCCTCAAAATTTAAGTCATTAATTTATAATTAAGTAAGAATAATGTTTTTTGTTATTCTAGCTATTAAGGGTTAAGTTACTTATTCCTAAGAAACCTACTCCCTATCGACTTTGTACCTAAACCCCTATTCTCAAATTAAGAAGATATAACAGGAATTTTGAGGTTTAATATTAGAGGCCTAATATAATTAGATGGTTAAACTTAATTATTGTATATAATCTACAATAAATTTAGCGATCGCTTCGCTACCATTTTTATCTAATTTATCAGATTTACGGGGTGCTTGTAGGGGTTGTTTGAGAAATTCCCAATCATCATGAAAAAATTCTGTTGGAGGCAAAATTTGATGATAACTATAATCTTGAATTCCTTCTAATAACAATTTTGACTCGGCAAAACCTTCTCTCATTAATGACACAATAGGTATTTCTAAACGCAAGGCTTCAGCAAAAGTACTATATCCTGGTTTAGAAACTATTCTACCACAAATTGGCATCAAGTCTACAGGTCGAATATTTGGCAAGTTTATCTCTTTTTTTTGAGATTCTTTTCTCACATTTATAAGGTTAAGAATTTCAGGGGTATCATTATCAAATGTAAGAAATTGCCAGTCGGGAAAAGCACCAATATTTTCATAAGGAATCTTATCTAAACCTAAACCTCCAAAGGTCAGTAAAATAGTTTTTTCTTTCTCTGCATGAATATTAAATTTTGCTCTAATTTCTTCGGGTTGATAACGTGGAATTCCCCCAGTTAAACCGACATCAAAAATATTAGGAAAAGCACTCATAGATTCGTGCAATGGGAGTCGAAATAAACGGTTACACTGAGCAAAACATTCACTGATCCAATTAGCAATTTCTATGAACTCACCGCCCCAAGGACGATAAATAAAATCCCAACCAAAATTACTCAACATCCAACATGGAATATCTACACTTTTAGCAATTTTAGCTGCTATGGGCGGGATATCTGCTAATAATAAATTTACTTTATTTTGCTTGATAAAATTTACTTCTCCAGCAATAATTGAATATTCTTTCTTTTTAATTTCTTGCAATTTTTCTAGGGTAGTTTGTTTATCCATAGTTATACTATCTGATTGAATTACTCCTACGTCAAAACTACGGGGACGATAAATAAAATCACCATAAATATAAGATTCTAGTAACCAATAGGGAGCAGTTGTCACCATAATTAATAAAACGTCTGGACACATTTGTTGTACCAAATTCGCTACTGATGATACACGGACCGCATGACCAAAACCATGATTAGTAATGGCAATATATAAAGTTGGTCGAGACATTGATTTTTTTCTACTTATAAATGATTAGGTAGGACTAGGAACTCAAGATTTACTACCTAGGAGCCTATAAAAGCACTTTGAAAAACATGGTAATTTTCTTTGATTTCTCTCCAAAATTTTACCACTTTTTAGGATTATGCTTTAGGGCAATGGGCAATGGGCAAGAGTTTGATAATTTATTTCTAGTTTTTGAGTTTTTACAATTTTTGGCTACATATTAAATAATATTTTCTCGGGATAATTACTAAAAAAAAAGTTTTTGTTTGTAGTCGGCTAAAAGTCATAAGATAGGTATAGATATTTCATTTAATTATAACTATTTCATTTAATTATAACGATTTTTTTATAGTAGGGCTGAAAATATAACTAAGTATAAAGATTTGAGCTGTTAAAACTTTTGAATGAGAAATATTTTGGTTCTCGGGTAAGCTCCTGAACTCAGTGGATATATTTTCATGACTCAATTTTTTTGACAAAACTTATACTGTTTCACCGAGCTTAAAAGTCATAATTTTCAAGGTTAAAAGTAAGATTTTTTGATATCTAAAACTTTGACCCCTTCAGTAATTTCAGGAAACTATTTAATCACCATTCTCATAAATTACTAACTTGAACTCAGCATTTTTTTTCTGTCAGAGTTGGAATTATTCTTGGAGGGGAATTTTCCTGAGTGCTGAATGCTGATAGCTGAATGCTTACTAAGAAATTACCAAAACTTCCCTACAGAAAAACAGGAAATGTACCCACCCCGAACCCCGACCAGATGCTTTTTCTTTCTTCCTGCTTACTGTATCCTTTCTCCTGACCAAATTCTCTCAAGTGTCAGTGTTCAACAGGATATGAGAACAGGGCTAAAACTCAACTACAAATAAAGACTTTTTTTGAATTTGCTGTTCTGGATCTGATCTTATTTTTCAAGTTGATATTTCACTACCCAACGGTGAAATAATTCTACGGCAAATTTTAGGTTTTCCTCCGTTTCGACTATGACATCGTGGCGAAAAAGGGTATCAAGAGCATCATTAATAATTTTTTGCTCTAAACCTGTAACTTCCTGAACCATGGCGCGGCTACAGTTTCCTGAATGGTTGGCTAAAGCTCTGAGAATATTTTGTTGTCCTGGTGCATTTTCCCCGGCTTGCCCCCAAACTCCTGTGAAATAATAGCGCCCTGTTTCAAATAGTTCATTTTCTTCAATAATGGTATTCACGTCGGCAACGGTAAAAATACCTTTTTTGGGTTTTCCTTCCTCGAATACTTGCTTGTTGTAGCGTCTGACAAGTAAAAATCCTAGGAGTTGCACCAGGTAGGCTTGCCCGAATGTTAGGTCGTAAATACGATCCATTGCTTCTGGTTCGTATTCGAGGAGGAAGTCTGGGTCTGGGTTGGCAAGGAGTTGACTGGTTGTGGCTTTGTTCAAAAAACTGACCGGGATGGGTATGAAGCCCGCAAAAAATGGCTGAAAGTAATCTTGTGTCATTTCTTCGAGAGTGTGCAGTCCGGCGAAGGCAAAGGCTATTTTCGGACTCATCTGCACGAAGCTCCGTAATACTGCCATGAAGTTAGGTGGAAGTTGTTCTGCGTTGATTAGGTTTTCAATACTTTCAAATTCATCCAGGGCAATAATTAAGCTTTTGTTGTCTAATTTTTTAATTGCCTGTTTTAAGTAGAGTTCAAAGGTTCGTTGGGGAAGTCTTAGTAGTTCCTCTGTGTCTGGTGAAGGAAGGCTTATATTATCTGAAATTCTATCACTAATGGCTAAAAATACTTCACCCATTCCCAGGGAAATGGCTTCTAAACTTTGGAGGTCGACATAAATAACTTGTGCATCTGCACCGGAAGATTTGGCAATATTCCGTAGAATTGATGTTTTTCCCATGCGACGATGACCGTAGAGCATAACTGACTGTGCTTGAGAACTCATAACCCACAGTTGCTCAAGTTCTCTCATAATATCTTCCCGACCTACAAACAGGTCTCCCTCTACTGGGTCCCCAATGACGTAGGGATTTTTTACGGGTTTAGTAATAGATATATCTCCGACATCTTTAGCAATTTTTTCTAAAGCTTCTTTCCAATTTTGAGCGATATCGACAATTAAATCTTTTTCGGCTTGGGGAAGTGTGTTTGCATTATTTAGGGTTTCTGCTAATTGACCGATAGCTCTGGCAAGGGCAAAGGAACGAGCTGACTTTGAGGTTGCTGTTAAAATAAGTCGGGTATCTTCAACAACACGATGTAAGTCTTTGATAGCTTTCCAGGTGATGGGGCGTAGATGAGGTTCTGGTGGAAAGTTGGGAATTTTTATTTCGGCAATGGTATCAGGAGATGTTGCTGTTTGAAATTGAGTTAGGGTTTGAGCTAGTAGAAACATTTCCTCGCCGTAAAGGATATCCCGTACTTGCTCAAACGCTGCTGTTGCTTTTTTTGGTTCTTTTTCGTAGAGATGCCAGAAACCTGCGGCTGTTGCGTGGGGTGGAGTATCTAAGCGAGTTGGTGCTGACGAGGTGCTTATACTTATAAAAGAAAAAAACCAATTTAATCCTTTAATAAACTCTAATTTTAACTCTTCCACTAAAGATGCAGAGGCAAATTTTACAAGTTTCCAATCATAGGGATGTTCTGCTAGCTGAGAAATTCGATAAATTATCTGTTCTGAGGGAATTTCTGCTAACACCTCATTAATAGCATTAACCACTGGAATAAACTGTAAACTATATTTTAAAAGCTGATCAATGTTTTCTAGACCTAGTTGCCAATCTTTTTTCAACCAAAGTTTTAAGCGAGTTTCTAGCAAGGGTAAAGGAATAGGAGTAACTCTAGGTAGGAGGAAACTACGATTTTGAATTGAGATCGAGTTGAGTGGCACACCAATTAACCAGTTTTCCGGACGCCACATTGCCACGCCGAACGCCACGCCAACCGCCACGCCTAACGCCACGCCTAACGCCACGTCGGACCAATTAATAGTAAAACCTATTTGCTGCAGCAACATACAAAACAAAAAAGGAACACAAACAATCAAAATTAATCCCTGAAACAATAACCTCAACTGGTTAGGATGCTGCCGCAGAAATTCTAACTGGCTTTCCCAAGTTTTTTGTTCAGCCAAACCTTCTCCCCCCCCATGCTTTTCCACATACCACGGCAACGCCTGGGGAAAGAAAAACACCCAATACAACAACCGCAAATAATCCAAAAGATTCCAAATAGAAAGGGGGCGCTTTAACTGTGGCGCTAGATCCAGACGGGGAACCGAGTCATTATCTTTTTTCATCAATTAATTAGTTGCTGCAGAGTCACACTATCACCTATATTTAGTGTTGTCAGGAAAGCAACCAGCAGATAAATTACCTTCCTCAAAATATAAATTTTTTTATCTTAGTATATCACCAAAACATTATAAAACATAGAAAAATATTCTTACTAATAAGTGTTTAATTAGGGCTTGCTGATTAAACATTAAAGCACAGAAAAACAGAGAATTTACCCATACCTTCAACCTTCTAAAATCCCCACAAGCACATCAACTAAAACCTCCAAATCTCCAGGAACTCTCAAAGAATCAATATTTTGCTGAATTAAACATTGTTTTTTATCCAAAAACCCAAATATCCAAAGTTCTCCCATAGTTACACAACCAAAAATTAAATCCCGTTCCCGTTCCCATTCTGATAATGCAATTAACTCAACAGCTAACTGTCTAAAACCTCCGGTCATATCATCATTTTTAGCCTCAATTACTAACAGTTGAGAATTAGCTTGTAGTAAATAATCAAGATTACTTTTTAATCGTTCATTTATATTCAAAGGATATTCAATTCTGAGGCAACATTGACAATAGCGAGCCACTTGCAAAAGTACCGGAGCAATTAAAACTTCTGGCCGTGCCGCCTCGCTACTCAAACTTACCAAAGGCAAACTTTCCTCTATTCGCCCGCCTAATTCCGGTAAACCCTTCAACTGCCGATGTGATGTAGGCAAAGAAAATTTTGCTCTTTTAAAATTGTAGTTAAACTCAGCCAAAATATCTTCCGTTTCATCAGGCAACTCGACATAAGAACCGAAAGTATAAGACTTATTTTCCTGAAGAATAGAATGCTGGGACATAATTAAGAATTTAGAAATTAGAAATTAAATAAGGACTCAGGTTCTTAGGGCTAGCTGATTAAATCTAAAAGCATTGACAAATAAAAGTCTTAGCCTTTTTTTTAGTCCCTAGTTTTCAGTCCTTCAAAGTCAAAAAGTTGGTATTTTAGGGACTCCCATGGCAGAAAAATCAAAGGACAAATGTATCTGACTACCGACCTTTCCCCTCCTAGTCGGAATTTGGGGCAGGTCCTCCAGGGTCCGATTTAGGGGTTTACACATCCTCTGTTCCTCTGTAGAGACGTTTTAGAGGCTTTTACTTACCCCCCTCCACGATCTGGGTTAGGGGTGGGTTCTCCAGGAATAGAGGTTAAGACTCAGTTCCCCCCTCCTGAAAAGACTTGTTCAGCAAACCAGAATTGTAACTCTTCGACTTAAATAATTCATGACATTGATGTATCACTTTACGGGGATAACCTTTGCTACTTTCAATAATTTGTAAAATCTCATCCTCACCAAACTTAATTCCTTGATATTCTGGCTCCAAAAAATCAGCCTGAAGGCGAGCATTAATAAAATTACGAATAGTTTTTTCATTCCAAGGTTTCAAATGTTCTTCAATACAAATATTTTCAAATGGAGAAGTTTTATCCCCGCTATCTGGAAACAAAGTATCCAATGATTTAGAAGCAGCAATAACTAAACGTAAAGGAGGCTCAAAATTACTTGCTAACCCTCGTAACTGACTACGCAATTTATTAGTAAACCAGTCATAACTAATATTTTCTACCACATCAAGCAAAAGCAAAATTCGGTGTAACTTCAGATTTCTTTGTAACAGATATCCCCGAGAAATTTCAATACCAACCTTCTCACAAAGAGCAGTATAAAAATCATCATCACTTTGAATATTTTGCAAATCTATATATATTGACTTCCGAGGTTTTTCAAGATATTTATCAGCTTTTTGAGCGATCGCCTTCAAAAGAGAAGACTTTCCCACTCCACCCTCCCCAATAATAGCAACACTACTACCACTATTAAGTACCTCAAAAATGCTATTAATTTCTTCCTCTCTATTAAAAAATAACCAGGAATTATCTATAACTCCACTTAATGGAATAAAAGGATTAGAAACTTTATTTTTAGGTTCTAGTGGAGACTTAGTAATTTCTTGTGAAAAATACCGACTTTGATATTCTTTTTCTAACTTTTTTAATAAGATTGGAAACTTGTCTTTTCCATCATGATTTATGATGTCTTTAAATTTCTTATATACATTACTCTTTCGTTTTCTATAAGTTTGCTCCTGACTATCATTCCCCATTACAAGACGAGACATCTCTCCATCTTTCTTCTCCAAATTTTCCTTGGCAAATCTTTTAAAAAAGAACTCTTTTTCTACTTTAGTCAAACGATATTCATTAGCAATTATTATCAGAAAATCATCCCATTGTAGCCCATTATTCATCAGCCAAACTTATATTTGATCCTACTTAGTATAGCGAAAAATATACCTTTTAATACCAACTCACTTTTTTCTTACTTTTGAATCTTGACTCTTGACTTGTAAATTTCAACTTTTGACTTGCCTAGGGTAAATAATATTCCCCCAATTCCCCTTAACCAGATTCTTCAGAGGGAAATTTTTGGGGCTTACGGAATCAAAAAATATTTCATATCTTGAAATTACAGATTTCTAGAAAAAAAAATATGAAAAAACAAAACCTATGTAAAAAATATTACTGCTTGTTGATTCAATACAACAGTAATAATAACTATTATGTTTTAAGACTTAAGCCAAAATTAGGTGATCCGAAAAAAAATCATCATTTGAAAAACAAAAATCACGGTAATAAACCCATTTTATTATTGAAGTCCCCCAATGATGATATTTATTTTCAATATAATCAAATACCCTGGGAAAGAAAACCAAAAATTAGATGGCATAGATTATTAAAAATAGCAATAGCAATAATAACTACCTTATTAACCAATTTTGCTCCTGTGAATCAAGAAAAATTAGATACCCAGACCCAAACCATGGAAATTATCAAAAATTATGCAACAATGACTAGAATAATTCTCGAATTTTATGATAAATAAACCAGCAATTATCAATTTTTATGGTAAACAAATTTAAAACTCATCTAAAAATGGGACATTTGCTAAAACATTCTTAACACTTACCTAAAAAAAAATTAAGTTTAATTTTTAGAGATGTTGGCATTTACACATTTTGTAATAACATAATTTAGTTAAGTGATAAGATAGTCAAACAAATTACCAACAAAGTGAAAACTTAAGAATAGATAAAAAACTAGGCGCCAATTAAAGTTCCAGCCCCCTTAACCTTTTGAGGGAGTAGGAAAAAGGCAAAAGTAATCTATGAATGAGTTTCATAATTTACCAATGTCCGCGGCCTAAATGCGTAGCATTTGACAATTAACTTTGGTGAGTAGCAAAGTAGTGCGACTGCTACTGAGTTAATTCCGCAGTTTTACATGGGTGCTTTGAAAAGTACTAAATTGCCAGATTAAGACTTAGGGAGAATAATTGTGGCCAAAAAAGACAAATGTCAAAAGTCTAATCTTCTCTACCAAAGGTTGCAAGAAGCATTAGAAAATGGTAATAAAGTTCGCATCGAAGCCGAGGAAACCTATTATGGTTTTCCTGTTACTTTAACAAAAGATTTTGTAGAAATTATGGTACTAGTGCCACCAGATGAATACGACGAAGAAGATGATTCTTTTAAGCAGGTGACTTGGTTAATTCGACTTTCTTCTATTTTTGCGATCGCTTACCCTACAGAATACTGGTCAACAGCAAGATTGGAAAAATTACTCGAAGTCGGTTCAAATCATATAGGGAGTAGAGAATAGATAATAGTGAGTAGGGAATTCTATTACCTGTTTCCTTCAAAAGTCGGTGATGGTAAATTTGAATAGTCCTCCATTATTATTATATTTATTATGAGCCATGGTAGTGGGAGCATCCTGCTCCACTACTAGTGGGCCTTATCGCCGCACTAAGCATTACTGCTTCTGATCTACTAATAAAGGAGCAGAACCAACCGAAGGTGAAAATTATTAACAGCTCAAAACAGACAATTGACAAATAGAAGCTAACAATTGACAAATAAAATAAACCTATTGTGTAGATGATTCAGATTATTCAGGAGCTTTTGGTAATTTATATTTATTAGGATCAACAGTTCTTCCTGGAAATGAAGGAGTCACCAAGTTATCTGAAGTATTATCAGCATCAGTTGTCCCTGTTGGATTATTTTTGTTATCTTCTTGAAAAGGAGTCACAGGATTCTCAGAAGTATTACCAGCACCAGTTTGAGGAGAACCGGGCAAAGTTGCTAGAGCCACGCGATCGCCTCCCACCTCTCGCAACAAATCTAAAACTTGCACAACATCATTATATTTGGCCTCCTTAGGAGCATATAATACAACAACCCCCCTAGGAGAAAGCTTATTATATCTACGTACAAACTTTTCTAATTCTATAGTACTGACAGGTTGTTTATCAATAAAAGTTTTTCCTACTTCATCCAAACTCACAAGTAACATATCTTGTGATTGAGGTTTACCTGTGGTAGCTTTTGGCAAATTAACATTAATTGCTTGTTGACGGGTTAACTGCAAAGCAGCTAAAAGAAAGAAAGTCAGAATACAAAAAATTACATCAATTAGAGGTATTAACTCAATCCTAATTTCTTCACTAATAGACTCTTGATTAAGCTTCATAATTTTTAGGTTTAGATATCTAGGAGAAATTATAGTCATCCATAGCAGTCATTTCAGTTATCAGTTATCAGTTATTAGTTATCAGTACTTCTGCTACTCAGCATTCTCATTGAAATACTAAATTAAGCATTTTTTTCCCAAACCTTGAAAGTGTAAATCTGTTTAAATACCGACTGTAGTAAAAAAGGAATTAGGAATTAGGAGCAATTGATGTGACAAAAGTATGTTTATTATTGCTAATAAATGAGACTTGATATAATAATTGATAAAAGAAAATTAAAGATGATTTTGCTTTAATGAATCAATAAGTTTTTTTTTAGTATTTGCTAACTTTTGAATCATTGATCATGAGAATTATCTTGAGATTGTTCAGGATCATTTTCAGATAAAAAATCTGTGGGTTTTTGATCTGGTTCTAAAGTATTTATATTATTCTGAGTATTCTGAATAAATGAAGTAGAAAAACCAGGATTTTGATTTTCTGATGAACTACTTAAAAATACCTGTTGCCAATATTGTCGGTAGAGCAACTCCAACTCATTGCCAGCCTTCCGAAAAACCTTCATTTGATTAAACAATAAACTTTGAAATAATCGATAAAATACCAGACTAAAAATAGCTACTACCAAACCAGTAGCTGTACTAATTAAAGCTTCACCAATACCTACTGTTACCCCAGCAGTGGAAGAAGTACCCAGATCACCTAGACGAATTGATCCTAGGGAACCAATAAGACCTAAAACAGTACCCAGTAAGCCTAACATAGGAGCCAAAGCAATTACTCCTTCAAGTAACTTATCTCCCTTTCGCATTGAGGCCAACTCATCATCAGCAGCAGCCTCCAGTGCCAACTTAAATACTTCCGGTTCTGGATGTTGTAGTCGTAAAGGTGCGTATAAAAAACGACCTATAGGTTGTTTCTGGTTACGTCTTGCCATTTCTGTTGCTATGCTCCAGTCACGGCGTGCCGACTCTAATACCCTATTAACCGTTTGTTTTTCCTTAATTAATAGACTTGTCCAGAACCAGATGCGATCAATTATGGTACTAAGGGACAAGATTGATAAAACTAACAAAGGCCACATAGCGGGGCCTCCCTTCTGAATCAGCTCTTCAAAAGTCACGGTATATTTACTCCAACAGTTTTTTACTCATTATTTACTTGATACTTGTCTGTTTGCTTCTTATTTAAGTTTTGAGAAACTTATAGCAATGATATCTAAAAAGTGAAAGGTTTAGGCTGCTTTAATGCAGGAAGTAGGAAACACTTTAGGTGAAGGAATTGGAGTTGGAACTATTTTTTAATAAGTTCAGTGATTTTAAACTTAGATTTTAAACTTATATTTAGGATTGCTATACTAAACTTTAATATGCTATAAAAAATATATTAACTATATTTATGGCAAATAATATGTAATAGGTGAGTGAATATTAACATTTATTAATAATGCTAAGACTAATATATAAAGTTTCAGGATATTTTCAATACTGACTTTGACCAAAAAATTAGGTCTTAAGCCTCTAGCTTCAATCTAAGGTACTGTTTCTCTACGCGATATAAAAAAGAAGTTCCGTGCCCAGAAGTTTAAACGATAACTGAGATAGTGACGAGTCTGAGAGTCTAATAGAAAATTAAATCATTGAGTACAGACGACATAAAATAGTCTAAAAAATCTTATTATTAATTTTAGATAAGTTGTTAATTAACAATTACGTTCTTAATTAAAATAATTAGTCGCAAAAGGTAGGAATTAACATTAATTAGGAAACCGCCAAAGTAGGTATGGGTATGACCTAAGAATTATAGAATCCCAGTAAAGAAAACCTCAAAAATAGCATTATTTCGGGACATAAACCCACATTAACAATTTTTAGCAAAATAACCAGAGTAACTGCAAAATGCTTATTCCCTCTATCAGTCAGGTTATTAATTACCATCCCCTTACTGCTACGGCAGAAACTGCTGTAGAAGATATAATTATTTCCATGAGTAGTACAGGTTCAAGTTGTGTACTAATTACAGAAAAACCATCTTTTTCTACTTCTATAAAAATAGTGACTCCAGGCGATCGCAGTCCTGGATCCCCAAAGGGAAATCATCATTCCAATTCTCCAGATGCAAAGCTACAATATTTAGGGCCAGTTATTGGTATATTTACTGAGGGAGACTTAGTGCAATTAGCCTCTATTGGAGCTCCTCTAAGTGGGTTTCCAATTGCTCAAATTATGATTAGATCTATAGTAACAGCACAACTATCAGAAATTCCAGATATCTTTGCTCTGTTCGCACTATTTGAAAAACATAAAATCAACCATCTACCAATTGTTGATAACTTAGAGAGACTTATAGGTCTAATTACTGGTCACAGTTTTCTTTTAAATCTGAACAATATCAAAAAAAAGGGTGAAAAATCAATCCTCTCAAGAAAGAAAATTAAGAGTCAACAAAAGTTATCTGCTAATCAAAATAATACTGTAAATAAAGGTTTAAAATCTGAGAATAATTTACTAAAAAATCCAAATAATCAACTATTACCTCAAGAAATAACCTTCGACTCATCTTTAGAGTTACCAGGCAACTTTATCCCAATTAATCACCTAGAAAAAACCCATGAATCTCAAGTTATTCAAGGTTCGTTTTCTTTGTCAATCAAACAAATTACCCAACTGATGTCTACCCATAATGTGAGTTATGTTTTGATTATTGAAGCCACAGAAAAAAAATATCAAAATGAGACTGATATTTATCTCAATCAAGAAAGTTCAAATTCTCAAAAATCAATCAAAATTATAGGTACAATTAGTAGTAGAGATATAGTACAACTACAGGCATTAAAAATAGATTTTAATAAAGTTAAAGCGGGGATAGTTTGTAATAAATCACCAATAGTAATAGGTTCTGATGTTACCCTAGAATTAGCTGTAGATTTGATCAACAAAAAATATTGCTTATTGCCCCTAATTGTGCAAAATTATATAGGTAAAATTGATTATTTTATTAGTCCTACAAAAGTTATTCGGCAAATACTTCTAAATAAGTCATTATATCAATCATTAATTCGCTTTTATAGTTATGTAGAAAAAACATATTTAAAATTACATCAAGCTAATAAAAAACTTAAGCAATACACCATTGAACAGAACAATTTAGAAAAAAGCCAACTAGCAGCGCCAGAAACTACAGGCATAACTCTAAAATTAGATCAAGATGGAATCTGGGATTGGAACATCGAAACTGGCGAAATTTTCTACTCGACTTTGGGGGAAAAAATGTTAGGTTATACAGAACATGAAATTTCCCATAAAATTAGTTTTGATGAATGGTTAAGTCGAATTCACCCAGAGGATAGGGATAAAGTTAATACTGCTATTCAAGAACACTTAACTAAAAAAAATACTATTTATAAAATCAAATATCGGATTCAAGGTAAAGACAATAATTTCATCTGGATTTTTGATAGTGGACAAACTTTATGGAAATCAGGAAAACCAGTGAGAATGGTAGGAATTTTTGTTGATATTACTAAGGAAAAAGAGGCAGAAATAAAACAAAGTTTTCTAGTAGAAAAGCATATCCAAATAATTAATAATTTGTCGGAAATAGTTTGGGAAACTGATATTCACGGCAACTTAATTTTTTTAAATCAAGCATGGGAAAAAATCACTGGTTTTAAACCTAAAAATAGCTTGGGAAAAAATTTTTTAGACTATATTCATCCAGAAGATATAAATAAGTTAAATTTTCTTACAAAAAATCATCCAGAAAATACAGAGTTAGCTATTATTCATAATAAATTAGTTGCAGATTCCTATCAATTACAGTTGTTAACCAAAACGGGAGGCTATTGTCCAGTAAAAATGAAGAGTACATTGGTATTTGATAGGGAAAACAAGGTTACTGGTATAGTAAGTACTCTAAGTAATATTTCTGAGGATATTGCCACCCAACAACAATTACAAGCTAGTCAAAAAGCAATCAAAGAATTGTATGAAGTGACTACAAATGCAGATATTTCCTTTGAAAGCAAAATAGTGGCATTACTGGAAATGGGATGCCATCGTTTTGGGATGGATATAGGTTTATTAGGGCAAGTTTTAGGAGAACTTTATAAAGTTATTGCAGCTCATCTACCAGAAAATTTTCTATTTGGAATAGCTGAAGGAGACATTTTTACCCTGGAACAAACATTTGACCAGGAAGCATTACAATACGATGAACCCTTCGTTATTGAATCAGCGAAAAACTCACAATGGCGACATCATCCTGCTCACACAGTGCGTCATGTCGAGTCTTATATTGGCACTAAAATTTTGGCATCAGGAATAGTTTATGGTACTCTTAGTTTTTCCAGTCGTCTTACTAAGAATAAGTGGAGTTCTATAGATATAGAAGTTTTAAAACTAATGGCAAATTATATTGGTGGTGAGTTGTTGCGAGAAGATGAGAGAAAAGCTTTAGAAAATAAATATCAGCACTTTTTATTACTTAAACAAATTACCCAAGAAATTTGCTCGAAGTTAGATACTAAAGAAATTTTTCAGACTACTGTTACTCAAATTGGACGAGCATTTAAAGTGAGCCGTTGTTTAATTCATAGTTATGTTACTGAACCTGATTTACATCTACCTTGTATGGCTGAGTATTTGGAAACAAACCATGAATCAATATTGGGTTTAGATCTGATTATTACTTCTAATTATTATACAGAAAAATTATTAGGAGAAGACAGAGCGATCGCCTCTCCAGATGTATTTTCAGATCCTCTGTTAAATTCAGATGTACCGATGTACCAGAAACTAAAAGTTAGATCAATATTGGCAATTCGTACCTCCTATCAAGGAAAACCAAATGGTATTATTCATTTACATCAATGTGATTATATACGTCAGTGGAAACAGGATGAAATAAGTTTATTAGAAGAGGTGGCATTTCAGGTAGGATTAACATTAGCTAAAGCACAAATATTAGAGTCAGAAGTTACCCATAAAGAAGAATTAGAGGCTGAAAATCAAGCCTTAGAAAAAGCACGAGAAGTAGCAGAAGTAAGGAACCGTGCTCAAGGGGAATTATTAGCAATGATGAGTCACAAATCTCAGACCAATATGAATGATGTAATGATGATGACAAGTTTGTTATTAAGTATGAAATTAAATCCTAAACAAAGAGATTTTGTGAAGACTATTCTCGCCAGGGGAGATGTAGTAATAAATATGATTAATAATATTCTTGACTTTACTAAAATTAAATCTGGGGAAGTAGAATTAGAACTAAGTCCTTTGGATATTAGAGGCTGTGTTGAAGATCTGCTAAAATCATTAGATATAATAGCAAAAAATAAAAAATTAGAACTTGCTTATTTAATTGATAAAAATGTGCCTAGAATAATTTTAACAGATGATAAAAAACTGGTTAATATATTGTTTAATTTACTAAAAAATAGTATTAATTTCACAAAAACAGGAGAAATAGTTGTTTATATTAGTGCTATAAAAAAATCGGAAAAAAGTCAGGAATATAGTCAATTAGAAGCAATAAGTTATGAGGAAATATCTGATTTTAAAGGGGCTGGCAAAATCACAGATAACTATGAAATACAATTTGCTGTTAAGGATACAGGTGCTGGTATTCCTCTAGACCAAATAGATCACTTATTTAAAGATTTTTCTCAAGTGTCTCCTGCCACGAATAGAGAATATGATGGTTTAGGTTTAGGATTAGTTATTAGTCAAAGATTGAGTCAAATGATGGGTGGTCAAATGTGGGTAGTTTCTCAGCCATTAGAAATTAAGAATTTGTCAGAGGAAAAAAAACAAATATCTCTCTTAAAAATTGAGGATAGTAGGGACATTAATTTCCCAAAAAATCCAATAAATGTTTATAATTCTAGTTCTCCTGAATCTAAAGTAAATATTGCCGGAAATCCACCGCATTACTTTGTTAAACCAGAACTAAGTGGCAGAGGTTCAATCTTTTATTTTACTATTCAAGCTAAGGCAATTGCAATGTATTCTCCGGAAATAGTTGATGGTTTACTAAGAGGTAAGAAAATATTGGTTGTAGAAAGTAATATTATTAATCAAGAGGAAATTAAACAGCAAGTTAAGCAATGGGAAATGATACCTATAGTTGCTGATTCTGCTACCAAAGCTTTAAGCGACTTGGAACAGGGAAAAGTTTTTGATCTTGGAATTATTGCTATGGATATTTCAGATATGGATGGGTTGACATTAGCTAGAAAGATTCGCAAGTTGGAAGCTGAACAAAACTCAAAACAAAATAAGAATGATAAGTCATTTTTACCATTACTAATGTTGAATTATATTGATACAGTAGATATTTCCCGAGAACTTCAGGAAGCAAAAGTTAGTCTAGCTGGATTTTTGAATATACCTATCAAACAGTCTCAGTTTTATAATGTTTTATTGGAAGTATTTGGAACTAGAAAGGAAGAAGAGGTAAACGACAAAGTTCCTAGTTTAGATATGGAAGATTTTCAAGATTTAAGTGAAAAAAATAGGGATTATACTAATATTCGTATATTGTTAGCAGAGAATAATGTAGTGAATCAAAAAGTTGTAATACACTTACTAGAAAAAATTGGTTACCTTGCAGATGTAGCTGCTAACAAAGTAGAATTTTTGGATGCTTTGAAGCGGATATCCTATGATGTGGTATTAATGGATGTGCAGATGAATAATGGAGATGGGATAGGAATAACTAATCAAATATGTCAAAGATACTCTGAAGAAAAACGCCCTTGGATAATTGCTATGACAGCTAATGCAAGGTCGGGCGATCGCGAGAAGTATCTAAATGCTGGTATGGATGATTATATGACTAAACCAGTTGATCAGGAAAAATTAGTAGAAGTTTTAAATAAATTCAAGAGAATACGAAACCAAAAATTAGGCTCCAAAACGGATTTAGAAAATGCAGTTAGGAGTCATTCTTCTGTTATCAGGTCAACATTAGTTAAAACTAACTCTTCTAGGCAACCAGTTATTCAGAAGCCGAGTTTTACTAACTTTCAGGTAGAGTCAACTTCTCAGTCAGATGAAATAATATCACTCAAAAGTACGTTGCCTATTGTTATACCAAGCAATATAGAAGATGTACCAGAAACTAAAGAAATTACAATGCCAGGTTTAGATTTATTAAACGATCAACAACTGGCTGTCGATCCTAAAATTATAGAAAAATTTTGCAATCTTTATTATGATGAACCAGATACCCCAATTATTTTGATACAAGATTATCTTACTGATGGGAATAAAAATATAAATATGATTAGGAATTATATCAACAAGGGTAATTTTAATGCATTAAAGACAGCTTCTCAGAAATTCAAGACTAGCAGTGCTTTATTGGGGGCAATTAATTTTTCTAAACTATGTGAAGAGTTAGAGAAGATGGCTCTTGCTGTGATTGAGTCTAGAGAAGATTTTGATTTAGAAAAAGCTACGAAAATTTTCTTACAAAGCAAAAATGAATGGGAAAGAGTTCAAAAAGAGTTAAGTACAAAAATGAATTGCTAGTCCTTGAGCTGGGAAATAGTAAATTAATCCTGATCTACAGAAAGATGCTCCTTAATGGTTTGATAACAATCAGAAACGGACGATCTTTCTGTCATGGCCTTCACTAAAGCTTTATAGGCAGACTGATGATTTTCTAACAAATTACGAGCTTGCAAAGATGCCCAACTTTGTTTAAGTTTAGACTCTCCAGGACGTTTTAATTGTCTCAAAATTGCTGTAATCTTAGTTCTATCTTCTGCTCCACCCTCAGCATTACCATAAACTAAGTTTTCTGCAGCAATACCAGCCATCCAGACTGTACAATATCGGTCTACAAGTTGAGAAGAAATTACACCACTGTATAACTGAGCAGCTAATTTTTGGTCATCAAATCTAACTCCTCCCTGAGATGACTGACCTTGCCGAAATGCTTCCCAGGCATTCAGAGCATATCCACTTATAGGAATTTCTAATAAATAAGCTACTAAAAAATGTCCAGCTTCATGACAAATAATTCGATCGCGTTTTTCGGAGGATGTTCCTGCTACTAAATCTACAAGAATCATACTTCCTTGACCTTGCCATCCCAAGGTATCTATAGTTGCTAATACTAGCACAGAAAAAGTAGCGATCGCGATATAAAATGGAGATATATTAAATATCGGTCCAAGTAAGCTAGACATGGTCATAACAAAGATACCAATAGCAATAATATTAAGTGAAGTTTGTCTCATAATTCAATTTAATTTTATTAAAGTCCTTAACAAGCAATATTTTTGAGTTGAGCTGATATACCCAGTTTTTCTGCAAGAGGCTAGCTAAATACTAAATGCTGAAAGCTATAATCTTAATTTTCTATTTGCTACTCACTCCTTGAGTGACCTCGCCTCCTCAAAAGTCTTTAAACTATGACTATCTCCTACAAACCTCCAATGCCAAGGTTCATAACTAATACCTTGAGGATTATCTTTGGGAAATGATAACTCAAAACCATAATTCTCAGCATTTTCTTGCAGCCACTGGAAAGCTTTTGTGTTTTCAAAACTAACTTCGAGATGAGTCTCTGGCATTCTAGCATCACCAATATCAATAGCGTAACCTGTATGATGTTCGCTGTAACCTGGAGGGGCACTAACTTCTGCTCTTTTAGATGTTTCCTGTCCCCGCTCTGCTTTCACCTCAAAGAATAAATATTGTTGATCTCCCACAGTTCTAAACCCTGAGAGAGGAACCAACTCGATATTTGCAGACCAAGCTACATCTGCCATAAGATCAAATTTTTCTGCTGCAATTGAACGCAGTCTAATATTTTGATTGCCAAAAACTGGTGTTAATTCTTGCCAAGATGCTTCTTTGTAGGGCAAGTGTCCGAGGATATTTTCTCTCTGCTTAATGGAAGAATTGAAAGATGGCGAAGGTGAAGGTGTTTCTAATTGAGTTGGAGATGTTTCAACTGCTTTTGTGCTGATTTTTTGTTTCATTTGGACGACAGGAGATGTGTTGAGAGTTTTGTTAAATTGGAAATGCCAACTAATACTAATTATGAGAGCGATCGCCCCCATTGCTAATAATTGCCAAATTTGCCAGATTTTCTGAGGCTTAAAAGATTGGTGTTTGGCACTTTCTTCTTCATCTCTTACAGCTTCAGGAATATCATCTACTGGTAATTTTGCCTCATCTGGTGTTTTTTTTAATAAACCCAGCTTATTCAAAATTTTCACCTAAAACTCCTTAATAGTTTGTAAGTTTTTTTGCTTGACCAACAGTCTGAAAAACCCCCGGCATCACTTTTGTTACATTCCCTGTTACGGCGCTCAAAACCTATTTCTAGAGTAAATATTACTCAGCCAATTTTTAATTAATTAGCTATCAACTTTTAGTATTTCTCTACAGGAATTCTCCACAAGTAGCTAAATTTATGCCTAGGAACTACCTTAACAGCTTTTAGTAGCTTGGGGTTAACATCTCCGGTAACTCCAACCGCTAGATGGTTTAGGAAAGGTTAAAATCTTCTTGTCAACCCTAAAAAAAATATCCTACTGATTATTGAGTACTTCATTAATGGCCAGTTGCCGATTCTGTGGTTTTGGCCTCATCTAGTTCATCATTATTGTCTATAAATTTTCTAGGTCTACCTGGTTTACGCTTGTGACGTTGACTAATAGATTTATCGCTGGCCAAAGCTAATTCTTCTGGACTGCATTTTAAAATATCCAGAATTTCTAGAAATTTTTGGGGGGTCATAGTTGGTTCTGTACGCCCCGTCTCCCAGTTACGAACACTGGTTTCGCTGATACCCAGGCGATATGCTACCTCAGCACGGGTAAGCCCCGTACGTTCTCTCAGGGCTTCCATGTCCATACTTTTAATGTTTCCTCCACCAATCATTTACAATACAATATATAGTATAGTATTTTTTAAAAACTGATTGGATAATTAAATCAAACTACTTTATTCTAAGCTCGTTAAAATTTAATTGTCTAGTTTTTTAAAAAAAAGACTCTATTATTATTTGCTGGCAGTAGGGAGTAGTATGGAGGAATAGGAGGTATCTATAATATAGAGGCAATTGGAGGTGGGAGTTGGAATTGTCCCTTGATATTTTTCCCTGGTTTGAGGTGAAATGATAGCTTTTTCGGCTTTTCACTTATCTTTCAAAAGCTAGGACTTTCTCTACAAAAAAAAGGCTACAGTTTTCATCTTTAAATTCTTTGATCCTTAATCACCTCAACATACTTAACTTATGGCCATAAAAAAATGGCCTAACATCCTAAGTTTGTCTCAATCACTATAAGTATAAACAAGGGTCAAGACTTTTCAGCTTTGGCTTTAGTGAACATATTATATAGGATTTCTTGAGGTACCTCAGTACAGTTGTTTTTGTTCTTTTAAACTCCCTGTTTCCCAAATTACTAATAATTAGTTACCTTAAGCTACAAAGTTCCTGCTCACTTATTACTCTCTTAAATTTGAATAGAAATTAGCTTTACTTTTCATCAGTTGAAAAATATTGTAAAAACCATTAGCACGAGAAGGAGTCAAGCTTACTTTTAAACCTGTTTCTTCAATAAAATCTGGAGTTATTTGAGTGATTTCTTGAGGTGTTAATTGATTCAAACCTTCAATTAATAAAGCGACTAATCCCTTAACTAACTGAGCATCAGAATCCCCCTGATAATAAACTTTTCCATCAGTTAAGTTAGCAGTAATATATACTTGAGATTGACAACCATAAACTTTATTTTCTGGTGTCTTTTTATCCTCAGGAAAATCAGGTAATTTTTTGGCATACCAAAGTAGTTGTTCATAACGTAACTTATTGGAAGATGCCCGTTTAAATTTTTTAACAATACGTTCTAATGAAGATGGTAAAGACATAGATTAAAAATCAAAAATTGGGAATTGGGAGTAGGATAGGAAAAGAGAAAAAAATATTTACTATTAAGAATTATACAACACTAAACTAATCACCGAACCTAAAGATAAATTTTATTTGTGTTGGCAATTTAGTTAAAGTTACTAATTAAAACTATATGTAAGAAGGATGGTAATAATTTGTGTAAGTGATTACTTTTATAATTAATTCTGAATCACATTTACCATTTTTCACCTAAAAATTGGGTTTAAAACTTCCCCTATAAATGGAGAGCTTTTCAGTTGTTTTTGGGAATGCATATCTTAATTTTTAAAAAATATTAATTAATCTTTTTCAGGGACTTAAGAGACAAAAAAACAGATCCACAGAGGTTGGGTAACCTGCCCTAAATCACCCCCAGGGGTGGGTAAAGTCTGTAGAGCGTGGAGTTTTGTCCAAGAAAAGGTCAAACAGCCTGAATTTTTTTCAGTAAATGTTATTGTACTCACAATACCTCAGAATACGAGGGTAGTTCTGACCTCTATGACTCCCTATTAAACTGGTATTGGCAAAGTCAGAGAATAGAAAATTGGCTCCTAATTTTTAATATGTTAATTTTGAATTTTAGTAATTTTTAAATTATAGCACTACGGGAATAGGGTGCGGACATTTATAGATGCTTAAATTCTCTGAGGAATTACTTCTGACTTCTGACTAAGAACTTATGACTTACGGATAGCACCATAGTGCTTTAGATCAACTACAATAATTAAAGAAATCTAAAACCAATATCCGTAATAAAAACTTCTTATGTCTCTTCCTATTCGCAACGTAGCCATCATCGCCCACGTTGACCACGGCAAAACTACCCTAGTAGACTCGCTCCTCAAACAATCTGGCATCTTCCGGGAAGGAGAAGAAGTTCCTGATTGTGTCATGGACTCCAACGACCTAGAAAGGGAACGTGGGATTACAATTCTTTCTAAAAATACCGCAGTTACATACAAAGATACTCTCATAAATATCGTCGATACTCCTGGTCACGCTGACTTTGGAGGAGAAGTAGAACGAGTTCTGGGTATGGTGGATGGTTGTTTACTAATTGTGGATGCCAATGAAGGCCCAATGCCACAAACTCGCTTCGTGCTCAAAAAAGCTCTAGAAAAAGGTTTACGGCCCATTGTTATTGTTAATAAAATCGACCGTCCCCGAGTTAATCCCCACAGGGCTGTTGACAAAGTTCTTGACCTATTTATTGAACTAGGTGCAGATGATGACCAATGTGACTTTCCTTATCTATTTGCCTCTGGTTTGGGAGGTTACGCGAAAAAAGACCTGGAAACGGAATCACAGGATATGCAGTGTTTATTCGATGCTATTTTAGACCATGTGCCCCCTCCAGTGGGAGACCCTGAAAAATCTCTCCAGTTACAGGTGACTACTCTGGACTATTCAGAATATTTGGGCAGAATAGTGGTAGGTCGTATCCACAATGGTGTGATTAAATCTGGGCAACTAGCTGCTATTGTCAAAGAAGATGGTACAATTGTTAAGTCAAAAATCTCAAAATTAATGGGATTCCAAGGTTTGGCACGCATTGACGTACAAGAAGCTGCTGCTGGTAGTATTGTGGCAGTTGCTGGTTTTAGTGATGCTAATATTGGTGAAACTATTACTTGTCCTAACGAACCTCAAGCTCTACCTCTGATCAAAGTAGATGAACCGACTTTACAAATGACTTTCTCTGTAAATGATTCTCCATTTGCTGGTAAGGAAGGAAAATTTGTAACTTCTCGGCAAGTACGCGATCGCCTGATGCGAGAGTTAGAAACTAATGTGGCATTACGAGTAGAAGAAACTGACTCTCCAGAGAAGTTCTCTGTTTCAGGTCGTGGGGAATTGCACTTGGGTATTTTGATTGAAACTATGCGCCGAGAAGGTTATGAGTTTCAAGTTTCTCAACCTCAAGTTATTTACCGGGAAATAAATGGTCAGCCATGCGAACCATTTGAACTATTAGTGATGGATGTTCCCGAAGATGCTGTCGGTGGTTGCATCGAAAGAATAGGTCAGCGCAAAGGGGAAATGCAGAATATGCAGGTGAGTACAAATGGTCGAACTCAGTTAGATTTTTCTGTTCCTGCTCGTGGTTTGATTGGTTTCCGGGGTGAGTTTATGCGTCTTACCCGTGGGGAAGGCATTATGAATCACAGTTTTTTAGATTATCGTCCTTTAATTGGTGACATTGAAGCTCGACGCAATGGAGTAATTATTGTATTTGAGGAAGGTGTGGCGACTTTTTATGCCTTGAAAAATGCTGAAGACCGTGGAGTATTTTTCATTACCCCTGGTACAAAGGTTTATAAAGGTATGATTGTGGGAGAGCATAACCGCCCTCAAGATTTGGATTTGAATGTTTGTAAAACTAAGCAGTTGACTAATCATCGTTCTGCAACTGGGGATGAGTTAGTGCAGTTACAAGCTCCTGTGGAAATGAGCTTGGAGCGGGCGTTGGAATATATTGGGCCGGATGAGTTGGTTGAGATCACACCAGAGTCAATTCGGTTGCGGAAGATGAGTAAAAAACTGGTCAAACGTTAAAGCAGTTAACATATGAACTCGAAAACTGATGACTAATAATTGAAATTGGCAGAATACTTTAGGAAAGCTTCACTACAAGTATTTGCCAGGACTTACGCAGTACCTCTATATCTGATGTATTTTTGGTTGTAATTTCAGATATTTACATTTATTTGCATTATAATTAGTGTGTTTGCGTAAGTCTCATTTACAATAATAAAGGTTCAGCTCAAAAACTTTTCAAAGGAAATTTTCAAAGGAACAAAACTATGGAAATTGCAGCAACTAGTGTCGATCAAATTCTCAGCAATTTGGCATCACAACCTGACCCTCGTTGGAAAACTCTAGACTTAGATAGACAGAGAAAACAGATTCAAAATGAATTATACTCTCGTGCACCTAAGGATGCCATGATGCGAGTGATGACAAGGATACCGTTTCAGGAAGCACCAAATTTGGCCGAAATTGATTGGGAATCAGAATTATCTACTTTTGAAACAATTCAATACCCTCAATACTATCTTCAGCCTTTTCATAGTGTTCTGGGCGGATACTTGTCAGAAACTGCCGCAGTTGGCAATAGAATAGCAATGGAAGCCATATTAGAAAATGCCCACCCACGGAAATCACTGGGAGTCAGAGACGAAATTGCCCAATTATTTCCCCAAGATGCTCGCTATATTTTAGACTTGGGAGCAGGTATTGGAGATGATGCAGCAGCTATTGCTCGTTATATCCCTTCTGCTACAGTTACCGCATGGGATGCTTCTCCATTTATGATTATAGTTGGTCGCCTGTACCACCAGGATATTCCCAATCTACATTGGAAACACGGCTTAGTGGAAAAAACAGAACTGCCAGATAATTCAGTTGATGCCGTCAATATTACTTATCTTCTCCATGAATGCCCTGACGAAGTTAAGCAAGTCATCTTAGCAGAATGCTGGCGAATTATTTCTCCAGGTGGTCGGTTAGTTGTAACAGATGCGCTGACTGGGGAATTACACTCATACAGAGGCTTTTTTGAACCCTATAAAGAGCAATGGCTAAAACTTGACCCAGATAAGTTACTGCAAGAAGCAGGCTTTGTTAACATTAAGGTGCATCAGTTTGCCCATTCTAGTTGGACTCGTGTTGGAGAAAAGCCTAACTAATTTAGGACTGTCAAAATTAAATTAATTATTAGATAGTGGGAGCATTCAACTCCCCACCCCTGAGCTATAGGTTTACGGTTGTTGAATTCAATGCAAAAGCTGAAAAAATGATATAATTTAACGTAGTTAGTCAAATGGGAAAATTAGACCATACGCGGAATTTCTCCAGACTCCTAACCAAAAACGATTATTTATCTGCCCACTCCTTAGCTAAAACTTTTAACAGAGCTTTCAGTCCCATAATAAAGGGCGGTTCTAGGAGAATGTCATTAGTTTCTCTCTTCATCTTCAATGAAATGTTTGTCAACTCCATCTGGGTATTTCGCCAGAGAGTCTGGTTATAAGTAGATTCTGGTTCTGCCCCTGGTTCGTCTCCCAGTTCGTAATTCTGTAGCGGGAGAATTTCCTCTATCTCTAACTCCTTTAAAGATACATGAAAATAATCTAGAAATGTTCTTAACGGTACTAAATCAGGAATTTTTAATTTCCGAATATTCCCCTCAAACTTCAAGGTTTCTATCCATTCTATCAACGGTTCTTTAGTCTTTTTATTCCATCCTGTTAGTTTAGCACGATCCAATACTAAACCGCAAGCTACCTCGTCTTCTGGTCTCTGACTTAATCGCGTTTTTTCCAATATGCGATCGTTAAATCCAGACCCTTTATTCAACATCTGACTCAGGAGATCGCTAATTTCTGAATCAGCAAGAAGCCTACCCCCTTCAACCAACCAATTTAACACTTGAGAACCATTTCCGCCAATATAAACAGGAGTAATTTCGCGACTCTGGTATTTTCCTTTCTGTTCTAGCACTCCCAATGTTGTTCCCACATAGTAGTATAATCCCCCTATGCCAATTGCCATCAGGCGGATAAAGCCTTGGAACTTAGGATCATCCTCGGCAAAGTCTCTTTTATTTTTCAGCCAATTTTGGCTTTTTCGACGTAAAAATACATCCAGCGTTGCCCTGAATTTGTCTTCTGTTAATTGATTCCAGTCTCTCAAATTCTGCTCGAATAGTTGGGAAAAAAAATTGGGATTTAATTCTAAGAAATCTGATAACAAATGACGACCAGCGAATAAAACAGAACATTGATGAATGAGTTCGTTGTTGTACCAAACTGAAATATCTGAAGTCTCTCTTCTCATATAAATACAAGTCGTTCGGACTAGATCGAAACCTTCCATATCTGCAAAATATTGGGCAAAAGCGGCGTTCTTGCTGCGAAAATATTTTAAATTATCTACTTCTGGACAAAAGTGTTCAATTCCTGTGGTAACTTGCAATTCCTCGGGGCTTTGTTGTATAAAGATAGAAAATATGGTAA
>ENA-UENV01000067-UENV01000067.1-marine-metagenome-genome-assembly--contig:-NODE-67-length-32927-cov-186.658935_pt1 | contig 32927 bp, 27 predicted proteins | sample MGYA00237878_ERZ529328 | MGnify/ENA primary metagenome ERZ529328 (study PRJEB26372, sample SAMN05368348) | marine metagenome | biome: cultured habitat; feature: ocean water; material: water; isolation... | reverse complement strand
ATTATAGTTGATACTAGTATCAACTATAATCTTAGTTAAGATAAAGTATATATTGTGTAAGACTAGTTGAAAGATGTCCGAGAAAGGATCATTGAGTTTAGACTATTTTATAGGTTAAATATTAAAATTTTATAATAATTTATTTGACAAACTCTATAATCTAAGAAAAAAAAACTATCTAATTGACTGGTTCCTATATATAGTGTTTATTTAATTTTAAAAACATTATAGGGAAAGTATAAAAAAGCACAATAAACTAGAGATTATTGAGAATTGACCAGGGTTTATTGACAAAATTCGTTGGCTCTGAGAATCTAAGGATGTGATGATAGGAGGATAACTGTGTTTCTGAGACTTACAGAACAACATCGTCAATTTATACAAGACCTAGTAATGAATTTACAAGCTCTAGCAACTGTGCTAGAGAGGAGAGGATATTTGGCATCCTGTTACACTTGTGGAGGTCAAATGAATAGTGCATCATTTATGGTCAGCTTGGGAGAAAACCATCAGATTCGCTTTCTCGTCTCAGATTATGGTATTACATGGACAGAGATGCGAGATGACCGTGAATTAATGAAATTAGAAGGAACTGAAGCTATTAGTCAGCTACAAGAACTAGCTAATTTGCTGAAAAATCAGATTCAGCCTTGTCAAAAACCCAATAAACTCCAGCAAGCATATCTAAGCCTGAATAAGGGCATTTAGCATCAAGTTACCCTGCGTTAAACCTTATGGTTATAACGCAGATAATGTACTTGAAAGATGAAATACATTAATCTTTGCGACTAAAGACTGATCAAAAGATTGGGTGATTTATAGATAGGGAGATTCATAAGTAGCATAATTTTTTGTATTTCTTATATTTCTTATGAATAAGTGGGTAAATAATTAGGAACTACACACTTTAAAAGCCGAAATTCAATCATTGTATAAACATCACGCTTTGCAAATAATTTTTTGTAGGTACTTATATTTATTTATTAACATCTAAAAACCTAGTGTTTAGTTACAAAAGTTAATAGTATTATTTTTTATTTGACTTCCCTTTGTTTCAAAGCTTTTGAAGGGCTCAATAAATATATTAATGTATGCAATTAGAGACTAGATAACTCTAAAATCGCTTCGTTCTAGTGGACTGCACACAAATAAATAAGATGGCGTATAACTCCGGTATCCGAATATAGTTTTTAAAGGTTAAGTTTTAGCTGTAAATACTCACTCTATAATAATTAAGTAGGTAGACTTAGTTCTAGTTTTTAGGGAAAACCCTAACTGGGAATAAGAAAAAGCAAAGATATAATAAGTATATCTGACAAAGGATCAAAAACTCTATATATTAATATTGTCTGGAATAAAAATTAAAAAGTAACTAATATTATGGCATTTTTGAGGATAGTTAGAGACTACTTAATGGTGGTATATATTTCGGATTCTCTATTCCCTTAACTTAGACAATAAATGTTAGGCTCGTTACTAAGGAACAAATTTTACGTGAGCCAGATGTTAATCTATAGGTACAAAAAAACAAGTTAAATTTTTAGCATTAGCTGACAACAAATTACTACTAATTGATTTTGAAGAAGTTTGGCAAGATAGGAGAGTTGATAACAAACTATGAATATTCTAGAATCTCAATGGAAACATTTCTTTATAGACACTAATGATATTCGCCTGCATTGTGTGACTCAAGGTGAGGGAGAATTAGTTATACTCCTTCATGGCTTCCCAGAATTCTGGTATTCTTGGCGTTATCAAATGCCTGCATTAGCACGTCATTTTAAGGTTGTAGTTCCAGATTTACGTGGCTACAATGATTCAGATAAACCAGATAATGGTTATGACTTAGATACTTTAGCTGCTGATATTCGGGGACTAATTGAGCGTTGCGGTTATGTTAAGGCGCATATTGTTGGCCATGATTGGGGAGGAGCGATCGCATGGCACCTAGCTCAAAAATTTCCTCAACATTTAAACCGTCTAGCAATTTTAAATGCAGCTCATCCACAAAAATTCGTTCAAGAACTGCTAGGAAATTTAGATCAATTACGCAGAAGTTGGTATATATTAGCTTTTCAAGTTCCTGGAATTCCTGAATGGGTAATTCAGCAAAACTTAGGAGAATTTATCAAAGGACTTTTCCAAGGACAGGCAATTCGTAAAAGTGCTTTTACTGCTGAAATTACTCAGATTTATCAGGCAGCTTTAGAGAAACCAGGAGCTTTAGTAGCTGCAATTAATCACTATCGTCAATTTCTTTGGCCTCAAAACTGGCTAAAAAACTTTAATAAGCCACAACTAGTTACATCACCTACTTTAATTTTATGGGGTAAAGAAGATTATTTTTTAAGCCAAAAACTTACAGAAGGTTTAGATAAATTAATTGCTGCTCCTTTCCAGTTAAAAGTTATTCCTGACTGTGGTCATTGGATTCAGCAAGAAGTTCCCCACACAGTAAATAGGGAGTTGCTGAATTTTTTGAGAAAAAAATAATCATTATTTAGGTAAATTATTTAATTGTGCCTATTGTTCTACCCTATGCAAAATTGTTTATAATTAGAAGTTCAATTAAGGCAATGATGAAACACTTAGGCACAGATAAAATTGGCGTTGGTGATTTTGGCGGGTGATTATGGTTTAATAATAATCCCCTAACTATTAATTCAAAAGAATTTTATCTTTGGCCAAATTTAATTTTCATAGACTTGATTCACCAACGCCCTAAAATTTACTCTTCTTCTAGAGCTTCATCCTCATCTTCATCCTCTTCTATCTCATCAACCCGTGCCACAGAATTAGCAGAAACCAAAGCACCTTGACTTAAATGATCTCGAACTTGCTTTTCAATTTTTTTGGCAAAGTCAATATTAGATTCCATATAAGCAATAGCTTTTTCTCGACCTTGAGCAAAATTACTTCCTTGGTAACTATACCAAGCACCTTTACGTTTAATTACATCTGTCTCTTCGGCTAAGTCAATAATACAGCCGACATTAGAAATTCCTTTACCAAAAATAATATCAAATTCAGCTACGCGGAATGGAGGAGCGACCTTATTCTTAGCAACTTTGACCTTAGCATGAATACCATATTCCTCTGAAGATTTCTTGAGAGTTTGTGTGCGACGAATATCAAGTCTAACCGAAGCATAAAATTTAAGAGCATTACCACCAGTAGTAGTTTCTGGATTACCATAAACAACACCTATCTTTTGGCGAAGTTGGTTGAGGAAAACTACTGTACAACCTGATTTACCAATATTTCCTGTAATTTTCCGTAGTGCTTGACTCATTAAACGAGCTTGGAGACCCATGTGAGAATCTCCCATATCTCCCTCAATTTCAGCTCTAGGTACTAACGCTGCTACCGAGTCAACAACCACAATATCAACAGCTACAGAACGAACAAGATGATCCACTACTTCTAAGGCCATCTCTCCAGTATCAGGTTGAGAGACCAATAAATTTTCAATATCTACTCCTAATGCAGCAGCATAAGTAGGGTCTAGAGCGTGTTCTGCATCTACAAAAGCTGCTATACCACCACTTTTCTGAGTTTCGGCGATCGCATGTAATGCTAGAGTCGTTTTTCCAGAACTTTCTGGTCCGTAAATTTCAATAACTCTGCCCTTGGGTAAGCCACCTCCTAATGCCAAATCTAAGGTAAGTGCGCCACTCGAGATTGTTTCTACCTTCATGCGGGTAGCATCTCCCAAACGGACAATTGACCCTTTACCAAAAGTTTTTTCTATGGTTTTGAGGACTGAATCTAAAGCTTTTTGTTTTTCTTTGTTATCTGTAGCTGAAGCCATTTATTTTTTCCTAACTTATTAATATAGAATAGATACCCGGGTGAGTAAATGTTGTTTTCTATGGATAATATTGACATACTCCCCACCATTAACGGTAGGGAATTCTCACTTTATATCAAAGAGCCTAGCATGAGTATCAACCCCTGCCACTACCTCTTTACACTCCGTGAGCTTTTTTCCCATCTGCGGTGATGGTACTTAATTCTCTTTCTATTAGTCACATCTCTATCAGTGATACAGCTCAACTTGAATTAACTCCCTCAGATAGCTGCTTCTTACCATGGTTAATACCACAATTAGGGCATATTTGACTTTGACTATTGGCGTCTAGTTTGGTAAAATGTATAATCGGTTTACCCAGAATAGTCAAAAATAAACTCACGAATAGGGTCTAAACAAATATTTTCTCAAGCAAACTTCCCTAATGCTTTCAGGTTTAAATCTTCTGCAAATATTATTCCCACTTATTTACACTTTTGATATGCTGTCAAAAACTATAAATTTTTTCTTGCTAGGTAAATCTTTTCCTACAGCTACCCAATTTGTTTTTTCACTTTCAGCTAGCCTCTTGAATCTTTCTTAATTTATTCTGTAGTTATCTATTGGCTGCATCAGCTTCTTGAAATGAGGAAACTCACATCCTGTGAACTACATATAAACAAATAGGGTGTCAAGTGATATATGTGTTTGCTAAAAACACTTAAGATAGGAGAATTTTCAGATATTAGTTCTCTTTGTTGGCCTTAGTCAGAGCTTGATACTGACTCACATAATTAGGAATTTTTTTTTCTCGTGAAATAAATTATGTACTCAAACGAGGTATAGCAGCGATATACCCGGCATTTTTGGAAGTGAACCCAGTATTTTCTCTCTGTAAGTGGATAGTTATAAACAAAGGGACGAATATACAGCCATATAAGTAGGTCGGTGTTAAAGTTTTTCGCTATCTAAAAAAATATAAATTCATCTCAAGTCAACTTTTTGGAGGAGCTTGGGGTTAGTACATAAGTCTTAATATAGCTAAGTTTTTTCATGGCTACCTATTTATCAATGGCAAAATCTTGATCCGATACTATGGGTACGCTCCAAATGTTTAACAATGTATAACAAAATTTAACCTGCTAGGGAGTTATCTCCTCATTGCTTTGAAAAACTTGTCATTCACAATTCATGATCAAAATACTAATGCCTCTGTTTAAGTCCCGAAACCGATCAAAAGCTCTTTTGATATTAGCTTTTACTGATAATTGATTTACCACAGGAGTGAGGGCTAATCTTCCATAACCAACTTAAATATAGAATTATAGAACCTATTTGGTGTCTTTTTTCAAGTTGAAGACTCTTGCTGAAGTAGGTAGTAGATTAAGTAATTTTGGGCGCTTTTAATGGCCGAGTGGAAATTATTTATCCCCATAATGATTAAACCAAGAAACTGTAATAATGGTTAAGGGAGGAACTATCAAATAGATTTGATAAAGCCTTCCTTTGATGACGAGGCTTATGAACTTTGGTTTTCAGTGAAAATACTTAGTTGACTCGTCTAATATAGTTGATTTGAACTATTAATATTATTTGAACATAATGCTAAAAAATATTCCTTTCATTGACCTAAAATTACAACATCAACCACTAGAAAGTGAGTTCAAAAAATCAATTCAGGAAGTATTAGAAAGAGGAGACTTTATACTTGGTCAAGCAGTGGCAAAGTTTGAATCCTCATTTGCTACAACTTGTGGAGTTGAAAATGCTATTGGAGTTGCTTGTGGCACAGATGCTATAGCACTTGGACTTCAAGCTTGTGGTGTTAGTGCAGGAGATGAGGTAATTTTACCAGCTAATACATTTATTGCTACTTTAATAGGTGTACTTCATACTGGTGCGACCCCAGTGCTAGTAGACTGCGATGAGGAAACAGCATTAATTGATTTAGAAATTGCTCAAAAAGCTGTCACAAACAAAACTAAGGTAATATTGCCAGTACATCTTTATGGTCAAATGGTAGCTCCCAGTAAATTACTAGACTTTGCTCAAGCTAATAAGCTCATTATATTTGAGGATGCAGCTCAGGCTCATTTGGCTCAAAGAGAAGGATATCGTGCTGGAAGTATTGGAACTGCTGCTGCATTTAGCTTTTATCCTAGTAAAAATTTAGGTTGTTTTGGGGATGGAGGTATGGTCGTTACTAGTGACCAAAAGGTAGCAAGTAAAATGCGAATGCTTCGTAATTATGGTGCTCCTCGTAAATATGTCTATGAGGAATTAGGTACTAATAGTAGATTAGATACTTTACAAGCAGCAGTACTAAATGTTAAGCTTCCTTACTTGAAAGGTTGGAATAGCGATCGCAACCAAGCAGCTCAAAAATACGATACCCTCCTCAGTCCGATGAAAGAGAAAGGTATTATTCCGATACAGAATTTGAGTGGTACTGGGCATATTTATCATTTATATGTGATTCGAATTACTGACAAGTCTCCAATAGACCGCGATACTCTGAAAGATAAATTAGGAGTAGCAGGAATTTCTGTTGGTATCCATTACCCTATACCCTGTCATCTCCAACCAGCTTATCAACACTTAGGCTATAAAAAAGGAGATTTTCCTAACAGTGAAACTCTGAGTCAACAGATTTTATCTTTACCTATGTATCCTGTAATTAGTGAAGAACAAATTAATCTTGTTGTTGAGACAATTATTCAAATTATCAGTCAGTAAGTGTTAAGTAAAAAGCTATCAGCTTTGTATGAAATACATAATAAAAATTCTTTTTCCCTAATTAATTATTTAATTGATTTTAAATTTATGATACTATTATAAAAATATCATTTAAAATCAGTAATTTAAGTTTTCAACTAGGGTAAATAGAAACATATAATATGACTTTTTATTGTCTAATAATTTAACTATTTTTAAATTAATATTTTCTTTTAAAATAGCTAGAAAAAAATATTTTAGGTAGTAATAAGTAGAAAATTATGATTCAGAAAAAAATGGTTTAATTTCCATTAAAAAAAATAGTTACATAGCTCTACCAATGTATTCCAAATTACTAGATAGATGACACATAAATAATAATTAATGAATGCCATTTATAAATAGTATTTATTAATGTTAAACTAAAGTCGAGCCAAGCGCTTAATAATTGGTATTATAGAGGAAGTAATCAGATATCTTTGTCCTTTGCTGTCCTCTATAATTATTTTGCCAAAAATCCTAATACTCTCATTTTGTGAGCTTTTAGACTAACTGGCACTTTTTTCGATATCAGAAGAATAAAGTCCTGATCTATAACTATCAAAATAATTACTAATTAAATCCTAAAGACAGATTTTGAACTTTTGAAATAGTAAACAATAAAACTAAAAAATATGTCAACTCGTCAAAAATTTATTATTGCTCTTGAACAAAACTTACTGACAGTAGCGATCGCTGTCTTAATATTTTTGATGTATGCTCCTCTGATCATGTATTGGTACGATGGATGGCTAAATAAAAGTATTAGTGTAGAACATGAATATTTTAGTCATGGAATAATAGGCTTACCTTTTGCTGGTTATATTGCTTGGACTAATAGGCAAAAATGGCAAAATTTAGCTAATGTTTTTCATCCCTTGGGAGCAGTATTATTAGGAATTGCAGGAGTTTGGTATATCAGTGCTATTCCAGACTTGATCAACTTATCTTTGATCATAATGTTGGTAGGAATTTGCCTTTGGTTTAAAGGAATGCCTGGATTGAAATTAATGGGTATGCCATTACTATTTATTTTGCTTGCTAGTCCTAATAGTATTCCCTATTTAATTGAGCCTTATGCTTTACCTCTACAAAAGTTTATTGCTGGAATTGCTGGGTTTATTTTGATTCAGTTGCAGATGAACGTTACTATTGATCAAATATATTTATATGTCGGTGGTAAAATTGTTGAGGTTGCACCCCATTGTGTAGGTTTAAAAATGTTATTTACTAGTCTCTATTTTTCTTTAATGTTACTTTATTGGAATGGAGCGATAGGGAGTCGTATTCAGACTACTTTTTTACTGGTTAGTGCAGTATTACTTAGTGTCAGTGCAAATATTTTCAGAAATACTGTACTAACAATTTTTCATGGTACAGGTCAGGATGAAGCTTTTCATTGGTTACATGATGGATGGGGTGGTGATATGTATTCTGCTGGTATTTTGGTTTTATTAATTATAATTATGAAATGGGTAGATAATTATCTCATAAGCTCACTTGATTTTCCCAATAAATCTGATATATAGATAGGGTTATTTATTAAATTAGAAGTATTTATTTATTTATTTATTTCTTGATGAGATTTAATTTAACTAGATTTAATATCAAAATTATCACCAAATATCAGAGGTTTTTATTATGCTTTATCCTTTCAATAAATTACAAAAACATCAATTTCCACAAGTGATCTTAGTACTATTTCTGCTAATTATTTTAGTAGTAGGAACTTTGCCTGGTTATATAGCAGGAAAATGGTCATGGGAAAATACAGCCTCTATACCTTATTTAAAAAGTTTAAGACAAATAAGAAAAGACGGATTAACTATTTCTGGTTTGCCAATAATATATCGTCAACAATTGATAATTTCTAATCATAAATGGTTACTGCAAAAAGTTAAAAATGATACTAGAGAAATAGTTTTTTTACTGTTAACTCCTAATGGACCAGAAGACAAGCCTCAAGTAGAATGGATGGATATAAGTGGGCTTAATCGTTGGAAAATAGATTCCCAAAAGACTGTTAAATTTACTTTGAAAACAGTAGAAGATGATAATGGAACTACAGAGATAAAAAAACAATATCCTAATATAAAGGCTAGATTCTTTCGAGGTTGGACAAGTGAACAAACTTATGCAATTATGCAGTGGTATGCTTGGCCTGGAGGAGGAAGTCCAGAACCTAGGGATTGGTTTTGGGCTGATAGATTCGCTATGGCTTCTAAAAAGCGCATGCCTTGGGTAGCAGTAAGTATTATATTTCCTATCGAACCTCTAACAGATATAGATCCCTATCTCCCAGAGCTCATTTCTATTGGGCAAAAAACTCAAGCGTCACTGATAAAAAACGCATTCAAATAATCCTTAAATATCAAAATTACAATTAGATTAAGTTACTCTAACTTTTCACATATCACATAGTTAAAATCAATGAATAGTTACTTATTGTAATAAGAAAATTGCATCAAACAAAACTAGTTAAAAATTATGATTAATGACTATTATCGAAAGTTAATTTATTTATTTTTAGCAAACTTTTATTCTAGTACTATAACCATTACTTTAGCTGGATTAATTTTTCCCAAAATTGCTTATGGGCAACTTCAATTACCTAATAATTCTCAACCAAATATTTCACAAAATAATAATAATATAAAATATCCATCTATAGGCTCTCCGCCTTTAGATCCTAATTTCGACTCGGATCCAAATTTACGACTCAGACGTTATTTGCTCGGACCTGGAGATCAACTTTCAATTCAAGTTCAAAGATTTCCTGATTTAAATGTAACAATAGCTATAGGTCCTGAAGGTACAATTCAAATGCCTCTGATCGGAACTGTGCTATTGCAAAATTTAACTATATCAGAGGCGATCGCAAAAATTACTTCTGGCCTCAGTCAATTTATCATTGATGCAGAAGTATCAATATCTTTGGTTGTACAACGTCCGGTCCGAGTCACTATAGCTGGAGAAATTACAAGACCTGGTTATTATCCAGTAGGAGGAAATTATCAAATTTCAGATGCTCTCTCGGCAGCAGGTGGAACAACTTTTACAGCAGACCTACGGAATATAGAGGTGCGTCGGACTTTAGCTGATGGCTCTATAGTTAGTCAGATAGTAAATATTTTAACTCCACTACAGGAAGGTGGTCCTCCTCCTAATTTACGCTTAGAAGATGGGGATGTAGTCATTATACCTTCTCTCAAGTCTATTAAACCTGAAGAGAAAGACAGAGAACTACTCACTAACTATAGTCAGGCAGGGGCTTTAACTACTGGTATTATTACTGTAAATGGAGAAGTGACTCGACCTGGTTATTACCCTGCAAGTCAGGTATCTTCTGCTTTGTTCGCTGCTGGTGGCGCTTCTCTAACTGCGGATCTGCGCAGAATTTTAGTTCGGCGGACTTTAGGTGATGGTAGTGTGATCGAGGAAATAATTGATTTATATACTCCTTTGCAAAATTCTACTGACTTGCCTAATATTCCTTTAAAGGATGGGGATGCTATCATTGTGCCTCCACTAGAACCAGGATCAGATTTTGGTTATAACCGGGAGTTAGTTGCTAAGTCAACTTTGAGTCAACAACAAATTACTGTTCGTATTTTTAGTCATCCTAATGATACTTTGGCTACTACTAATCTTCCAAATGGTAGCAAATTAATAGATATTCTCAATGGTATAGCGGTAGACTCAGCACATTTGGAGGCAATTAATTTAATTAGATTTGATAAGGAAAAAAGCAAAATAATTAGGCGAGAACTGAATGGTAAAAAAGCGATATTTGGGGATAGTTCTCAAAATATTTTACTTCAGAATGAGGATATAGTTGTGATTGACCGTACTTGGATTAATCAAATTAATTATTTATTTGAAAAATATACACTTCCTGTCAGAAGTTCCCTGGAATTGTTGCTGTTTTTCCGTTCTTTACAACAGGATGCCTCTAATTTATTTTTAGGTGGTGGTGGAAATAATCGTAGAAATAATAATCGTAGAAGGAATTAATTAAGAATTAATTTTTAGCAATAAGTAAAGAAGGAAATTAATAAATTATGTTTTCAGTATTTACACAAAATTATTTACCTAAAAATTTGGTTTAAAGGCTCTCTTTTTTTTTGGAACTTTGTACTTAACTTGAAAAAACGGCGAGGTATTCAACTGTTCTCAAAATAAGCGGCTACCTATTTGTGGTGTTTGCAGTTTGAAAATTAGAATTATGGGGTTCCATGGAGTAATGCTTGTGGTTACAGTAGTTTTGATCTCGGTAGAACACAGTGAGACAACCTGATGTAAGTTCCCTATATGCAAGGTTCCTAAAAGGTTTTGGTGATGGCGATGCAGTTCATCAATTTGAAAGGGGCTTTAGGAATTTTTCTAAATAATAAGTACCAGAACACATACAGCATATTTCAGGTTGATCAGGTACCCTCACGGCGACAACAAGCTCCCCTCCCAAAAATAGTTGCGGTGGGTTAAGCTCTCTTCCGAGGAAAAGTTACTTTTTAGGGATTGATGAAAACTTAACCTATGCTAAAATTATTTATAATGTCGGTCTTCTTTTGAGGCGGATAGATAAAAAGTAGTTAAGGAGAAATAACTTTTATGTCAGACACAATTAGAATTATTACTTATGGTGATGCTAATATTCCTGATACTAATCAAAATAGTCAGAAAGATGGAGCTAAAAGCCTTGATACTTTTATTCCACCTACTCCTAAATTTTCTCATAGCAATTCTTCTAAATTATCAGATAAAAGTAAAGTTCAAAATGTTGGAGAATTTGAAGTTAAAGTAGATACTCTAGAATCAGAAATGAGTCATTTAATTGACGTTGTTGAGCGGTTATTAACTAGGGCTGAAAAACAAACTCGTAATGAAATTGCTTTGGATGAAATTGAGCTTTCAGTTGAAGTAAATGGAGAAGGAAAAATTAGTATTTTAGGAAATGGGGCCCAAGCTGGTGGGAAAGGTGCTATTAAGCTGAAGTTTAAACGACAGCAGAGAAAGGATGACTAATAAAGCAATTACTATAGGTGTTCAGAAATATCAGTTTTTTTCTCCTCTGAAATATGCAGCTAATGATGCTGAAAAGATGAGGAATTTTTTGCTGGAAGAAGCAGGTTTTGATGAGGTTCTTTACTACTCAGATTATTCTCCAGAGATTAATGGTGATTATACTCGCCCAACTCGTTCTAATTTAGAATTCTTGTTAGAAAATCAGTTTAAAGAACCATTTATGGGTATTGGTGATAATTTTTGGTTTTTTTTTAGTGGTCATGGTCTTAGAGAGAATGGTATTGATTATCTCATTCCTGTTGATGGTTATAAAAATGTTCAAAAAAGTGGAATTTCTGTTAATTATATTATTCAACAACTTCAAAAATGTGGAGCCGATAATGTAGTTTTGATATTGGATGCTTGTAGAGATGAGGGTGATGCAAGAAGGGGAGGTAAAGGAATAGGAGAACAAACAGAACTGGAAGCTATTGAAAAGGGAGTAATTACTATTTTTTCTTGTAGTCCTAATGAATATTCTTGGGAATTAGAAGAATTTCAACAAGGAGCTTTTACTTATGCATTATTAGAAGGGTTAGGTAGTAAAGGTCAAAAAGCAACTGTAGAAAAACTGAATGATTACCTAAAATATAGGGTGAAAGAATTATCTCAAGATAAGGGAAAACAAACTCCTCGTATTACTATTGATCCTCTGGAAAAATCTCATTTAATTTTGATGCCAAAGTATGCAACTTTAGCTGATATTGCAACTTTAAAACTTGATGCATTTAGGGCACAAAGCAAAAGAGAATTTGGAAAGGCTAAGTCTCTTTGGAGAATGGTACTTAATGCGGCTCAAGGTCCTGATGAAGATGCAATAGAAGCTCTGAATGAGATAGCTATTCAGGAAAAATTGGGAGATTTTAGTCAGTTTCCATTTAGTCCAAAACCAGAGAATTTTGAGAATTTACCTACTTCAGAAACTCAACCACCAAAGTCAACAGAATTATTAGAAAGTTTAAATATTCAAACTCCATCAAAACCACAAGGAAAGCCACAAGGAAAGCCACAAGGAAGGTCGAAACCAAAGTCGGAACCAAAGCCAAAAGCAAAAACTCCAACTAGATCTATACCTAAAACCCAACTCCCAGGCAAAAAAACCAGAAGGCAAATATTGATATTAGGAGGTCTAGCCGGAAGCGGGTTTGTGGGGACGGTTTTAACTCAAATATTTTTCAAGGAACCATCTACAGAAAATATTTCTAGTTCTGACCAAGAAGCACTTTTAGAACCAGCAGATATTTCTACTCCACCACAACAAAAAACTGTTACCCAGGAGTTTACCACTGTTAAACTGAACAACACAGGAGAAATAATAAGCCGCATATTTTTGATATTAGGAGGTTTAGCCGGAAGCGGGTTTGTGGGGACGGTTTTAACTCAAATATTTTTCAAGGAACCATCTACAGAAAATATTTCTAGTTCTGACCAAGAAGCACTTTTAGAACCAGCAGATATTTCTACTCCACCACAACAAAAAACTGTTACCCAGGAGTTTACCACTGTTAAACTGAACAACACAGGAAAAATAATAAGCCGCACTAAAGGTAAAGCAGAAGTAATGACAGAAAACCTGGGTAATAGAGTTTCTCTAGAAATGGTAAAAATTCCCGGAGGTAGGTTTTTGATGGGGTCTCCAGAGACGGAAGCAGGAAGACGTGATAACGAAGATCCGCAACATTATGTAGATGTGCCGGAATTTTTCATGGGAAAGTATGTAGTTACTCAAATACAATGGCGAGCAGTTATGGGAAATAACCCTTCTTGTTTTCAAGGTGCAAGTCTTCCTGTGGAAAGAGTAAGTTGGGATGAAGCGAAAAAATTTTGTCAGAAACTCTCACAAATAACAGGAAGAAAATATAGTTTGCCCAGTGAGAGTCAATGGGAATATGCTTGTCGAGCCGGAACAACAACACCATTTTATTTTGGAGAGACTATAACACCTGAGTTAGTTAACTATGATGGCAACTACACTTACGGTAATGCGCCAAAAGGAATATATAGAAAAGAAACAACAGATGTGGGAATTTTTCCACCCAATAGTTTTGGTTTGTACGATATGCACGGGAATGTTTGGGAATGGTGTGCTGATGAATGGCATGATAACTATGATGGTGCGCCTACAGATGGCAGTGTTTGGCTAAATGGAAATAAAGCTCGATCACCGCTGCGGGGCGGTTCTTGGAGCAACAATCCTCTTTTTTGCCGTTCTGCGGTTCGCCTCTACTATAATAGGCGCGACGACCACAGCCTCACTTTTGGTTTTCGTCTTGTCTGCGATGGCGGGAGAACTCTTTAACCCTTTTCTCTTTTCCCCTTTTGCCCTTTGCCCTGTTTTTCTTTTTCCTTTATTGTCCCGCTTTAGGGGGTCGAAATTTTTTTTTAAAACTGATGTAGCATATTTAATACATTACTCAAGAATGCTAGGCAGAATATCAATCAAATTGCAGTATAATAAGGACCTAGACAAATAACCTTGAAAACAGAATATTTATAGGCTTTCTGGTATTCATCCTCACCGTCAGGACGTGCCAGTCGGTAAATTCTGTGTAAATGCCAATTTTATCCTCTTGCTGATAGCCACAGAGCCTCCTGCCTTACCTCCTCCAAAGTGGAATTATTCAACAGGAGATGATATAAAAATTAGGCGATCGCCATAGCTAAACAATGAAAAATAGAGAATTGAGTTAGTTGACAACTTACGTTATCAAGTGATATAATAAACTAGTTGTCTTTAATAATAATGTAGTAAAATTCGTCAAACCTAGAGAAGCTGGTGAAATATTAGGAGTCAACGTCCGCACTTTAGTTAGATGGGAAAAAAGTGGAGAAATAAACCCCATTAAAACACCATCAGAACAAAGTCGCCATGATATCAAACCTAATAGTAGGATATCTATAAACCGCCATCTGAATGTAAGTATCAACTTAAGAAATGGAGTCAGGAAAAACCCGTGAATAGCTGTGGATGAGTAACCACCGACGGCATCAGCAGCAGCAAGAAGTCAACATCAACTAGTCAGGCTATGTAGCGTTTTGTCTAAGTTTGATAAAGCAGCCCTCAAGTAAAGTCCTTTTATTCCGTTTATTATGTAAACACATTCTTTTTTTCACCTTTAGCATAACAAACAGTCTCCAAAAACTCAGTTGTAATATATTCTATTTATCAATAAAAATTGGATTATGGCTATACCTATTGTTAAACGTTATTTAATTGTTTTAGAACTATACAAGTGGGTCGGAGTCGCAACTTTTGCACTAGCATTAGGTGTTTCAGGAATAGTTGCTATGCGGCCAGTTCCTAAAGCAAAACATACAATTGCAGGTAAACTGATAAATATTCGTCCTGCAGTATTATTTTCTGAGACTGGTACTAAAATTCAAGAACAAGCTGCCGCAGTTACTACAGAGAGGTTGCTAAATGATGAAGTTAGAAAAGTAGTAGCAGAAAAATTTTTGGTAGACCCAAAAATACTGAAATTACGACAGAAAAAAGGTATATACACAATATCTTATCAAGATACAGACAAGGCAAAAGCCCTAGAAATAGTAAATATGCTGATGGCAGAAATAGTCAAGCAAAGCCGAAAAATTAATACTACTTATCAAAGAGCTATTATTGAAGAAGTCAATAAGCGCTTGCCTGCAGCCATTGAAGAATTGAGAAACACTCAACAAGAACTACAGAAATTTGAGAGAGAAGAAGAAGCTTTGTTGATAACATCAAGAGCAGGTGCTTTACCAGGAGAGATAGCAGGTAACCGACAACAACAAACTCAGATGAAATTACAGTTAGAAGGGGTGGAAGCTCAAATTAATAGTTTAGAAGAACAGTTAGGGTTAACTGCAGATCAAGCTTATGTAGCCCGGGCACTAGCAGCAGATCCAATTATAGCAAATCTCCGAGTAGAGTTGTATCAAGTAGAAAATGAGTTAGATAAATTATTATTAGATTTTACAGAAAAGTATCCACCCGTAGTTGAGTTGCGTAGGCGAAAACAAGTTGCAGAACAACAACTACAACAACGTGCCGCAGAAGTTTTAGGAGGTAATGGTATTGCAGCACCATTGAGACAAGTAGAGCAAATTAGAGTTGATGCTTCTTTAGACCCTACAAGACAACAGTTAGCAGAAACTCTAATTGCTTTAAAAGCTCAAAAAGAGCAGTTACAACGACAATTACAGACAACAATTGAAACTGAGCAAAAATTACAATTAGAGTATAGAAATATTCCTAATAAGCAATTAGAACTGACTCAGTTGCAAGAAAAAGTTGCTCTGAAAAAGTCTCGTCTTGATCAGATGCGATCTACCTTAGAAGATGCTGAGGTAGCAGAGGCAGAGATAACTAGCAGTTTAACGGTTTCTGAGGAAGCTTATGTTAGTAAGCTAGGTAAGACAGGAGAAATAGCAATGCCTTTAATGATGGTAGGAGGAGGAATTGCAGGTATAGTTCTTGGTGGAGGTTTAATTTTTATCTTGGGAATGCTTTCTGGTAAGTTCTATTATTGGGAAGAAATTAAAATAGTTTTAAAAGAAAAAGAGGTGCCCTTATTGGGAGTATTGCCTGATGTGATAAATTTTGACCCAGATATGAAGTTAGAGAAAATGCCTTTGTTAATAGAGCGTAATTCACCAGAACTAGAATTCTATGAAAAGTTGCGGACAAACTTGTCTCTTCAGGGAAGTCAAGCTCCAAAAGTTGTGCTTTTGAGTAGTGGAGTTAAAGGAGAAGGGAAAACATTTTGTGCTTATAATTTAGCGATCGCTGCGGCACGAGCAGGTAAACGAACACTTCTCATTGAAACCGACTTAAGGTCACCATCAAAAGCTGAGTCCCTCAAAATTTTTCCTGATCCAGATAGCTGTGTTGAACCACTCCGTTATTATGGGGATATTAATAGTTGTATTAGACAAGTATTAGAGGTAGAAAACCTTTATATTATACCTAGCCCTGCTGTTGTCAAACAACCAGGAAGAATAATAGAATCTAGTGAAATGCAAAAGTTACTTTCAGACTCCCGACATCGTTTTGATTTTGTCATTCTAGATACTTCTTGTCTGAACCAGAATAATGACGCTTTTATTCTGGAGCCATATACTGATGGAATGATTATTATAACTCGACCATATTATACTACATCAGGTATACTGACAGAAATTATAGAACAGCTAACAAATGACGAAGAAGATGAAGAAAGTACATCTGGGCCAAAATTTTTAGGAGTTATTGTTAACGGAGCAGATATTTCTGCAAGTTTTCAAGTTAAACCACTGGATGATTTGGATATATCTAATTCCCAGCTTTCTGACCCACCTGCACCCCGTATCGGAGCATCTACAGCAACAGAAGTGACACAGGTTCAGAGCCGATATTAATATTATACATCACAGCATTTATCTAAGTGATTTTCTTCTTGTTTGAATTGTGACTACAGTTGACAGCAGCTCAAGGGTTTAAAGAAAAAAGACGACAGCATTTTTAAAATTGATGAACCAGATCATCATCAGCCAAAACCAGTAGGGAGGTTATATGCAAAATTCCTACTGGAGTATACCGCGCAGGAAAATTGCTCTGATGTACCTTCACCCCAGACCAGAAAAAAGTTGAGGAAGGATCAAAATATAGGGACAGGAGTTAATGTTTCTGCTATGCAATTTCAGTGAAGTCACAACACTCCCACTGTAAAGGCCAGGGAGTATATCAGCGAACATTTTCTACTCCCCAATAAGGAGCTTTCTGTGCAGCCCTTAAAATAAATGCCGCTATATTTTCTACTTCCTGTTGAGACATCCAATTTTCAGTAATTTGACGACAGAAAAGTGTATAACTACTACCGTCATATATCATCGGGTCTCTCAAGAAAGCAACTAAGTTATTCAGATCATCTCTTGGAGGTGTTGCTCCCTTAAGTTTTTCCAAGGATAGAGATACTGAAGGATTAACTAAATTTGCCCCCCCTACATGACAATTTAGACAATTTTTAGCAAAAGTTTGTTTACCCTCAGATAAATCTTCAGCAGAAAAATTCTTTAGCTCACCTTGCTTATTTAATTTAATTCCTACTGGTATTTCTGCATCTAAATACCTTTTGACATATGAATCTACAGCAGCTTGAACTGGTTGAGTATCAAAAATTATTACCTGAACAATAATTAATATTGTTAGTACAAAACGAATCAGTAATGATTTATTCAACATGATACTTTAATTACTTTGGTAACTAGGTAGGTAGTTTTAATTGTTCTAAAAATTGATGAATTCAAAACAGTGAGAAACAGTTTATAAATTGCTTCTAGTTTCTTTTTGAAATTTTTTGTAAAAACGTAAATTTTATGCCTACCTATTTATAAATATTAAACATCAATAACTGATTTTAGATTAGGGTTTAATTAACAGAAAACTTTATCTCCCATCAAAAAAACAATAATCTAAAATCATTAATCAATATTTTCAACAAAAAGAATATTAGCGGAAGATTTTACCGCCTCCCCACTGTTTACCTAGAACTTTAGGTTGTACAAGAATGTAACCGGCGATCGCATATAGATCATCCTCAGTGAGATTTCTCATTTCTGGGTAAATATCAGCACTCTTGATACTTGGGTGAAATTCAGATATCTCAATAAACCCATCATAAGTAGTAGGGTTTTGCATATAGTCTATCAGACCTTCTATGTTATCTCGTGCTGGATAGGCCAATGCTAAAGTTTCTGGGTCTAAAGAAACATCAGGATTTGTTTTGGTAATTCCTCCTACATGACACTGAGAACAAACATTAGTAAATTCCCTTTTGCCTTGTGTGTATTCTTTAATAGTAAGTACAACTTCTTTGTCCTCATTCAGAGGTAAAGTACGAACATTATCATCTAATTTGGCAGCAGTGGCACTGTTGATGAACGTTGTAAATGTCAGCAATACTATAAAAACCACAGATATGAAAAATTTTTTCAAGTTTCTTCTCCTTAAAACTGGCAAGTTAGTTAATCAACCAATACAAGTATGTTGATTACTAGAAATATTTATGCAGGAACCAAAAGTTACAAAACTTTAGGTTTGTTTAACTTTTCTCTAATTTTTATTTATCGGTCTTCAGGTGTCAATTAGTCAAGTACTTAATAACTTTTATTAGGAATCAGACTTTTGTTGTTGAGCTAGTAAATGAGACATAATTGCTTTGGCATCCTCTAAGGCCAAACGAGTTTGAGAATGTTTATAAGAAATCCTCATTTGGTCACACAGACGAAGTACCTCATTTACATGGACATTAAAGTCTTCCGCTATTTCTTGGATTGATATATCTGCAAAACCCATAATATTTTGTTAATTTATATTTTAATTTAATTTAGATAAAGCTAATAAAAAAATTTTTGACAACAGTTCTCAGGGGGGTTATTGGGACTGACAAGTAAAAAATAAACTTAATTATAGACAGACAAAGGACCATATCTCCCAAAAGCATAAGTCCTTGGAAAAGCAAAGGTTTTAGATAGTTTTAGATAATAGACAGAATGATTTGGCCCAGACTAAGATTTGCTGAGTTCTGCTGCCTTCTCCAGGCATTTTTTCTCTCAGAAAATTTGTCAGTACCATAAGGACATTTTTCATGTTCTCGGGCCAATTCACCCCTTTTTACTTCAGCCATCAAAAACTGAGAATTTAACCCTGAGGTGTGGGTTGAATTTTATTATCAGTTGTTGATAAATTATGTGACTCTGCCTGAAAGGGTAAATGACAGTGTGGTCCAGTTTCTAATGATTCATCGGAAATTAAGGTAAGAGAATGAGGTTTATGCAAGCGAATTAACTTAACTAGAGTTTTCTTTAACTGGGTACGAGGTACAATGGCATCTATAAAACCATGTTTCAATAGATACTCAGAAGTCTGAAAGTTTTCGGGTAGCTTTTCACGAACTGTTTGTTCAATCACCCGCCGTCCAGCAAAACCTATTGTGGCTTTTGGTTCAGCGATAATAATATCTCCAAGCATGGCAAAACTTGCAGTTACACCACCTGTAGTCGGATGAGTTAAAATTGGAATATATAGCTGTTTAGCTTCTCTATGCTGTTCTAGAGCACCAGAGATCTTGGCCATTTGCATCAGACTTAAAAGACCTTCTTGCATTCTGGCTCCACCAGAAGCACAAATAATTATTACAGGTAAACTTTCTTGAGTGGCCTTTTCGATTAATCTGGTCAGTTTTTCTCCCACAACTGAACCCATACTTCCTCCCATAAATCCAAAGTCCATAACTCCCAAGGCCACAGGTTCAGTTTCAATATTGCCGATACCTGTCTGTACAGCATCTGGAAGCCCAGTTTTTCTTTGATATTCAAGGAGTCGATCACTGTATGGTTTGCGATCGCTAAATTTTAAAGGGTCTGTTGCTCTGAGTTCTGGGTCAATTGGCACCCAGGTGTTAAAATCTATTAATTGCTGAATTCGCTGTTCACTAGATACTCGTATATGGTGTGTGCATTCTGGGCAAACCATTTGATTTGCTTGTAGGTCTTTTGTGTAAGTCAGAGTACCACAAGCTTCACATTTGATCCAAAGTCCATCAGCAATTTCTCGCTCAGGTCTCTGTTGAGGGTCCTGAGATGATTTCCGTCGATTTGCAAACCAATCAAATAGAGACATTAAAATATTTTTGAGTTAATTATTTTGTGATTATACTTTTGCTAAAGCTCACCATTATACTTTTATTAAAATAAGTTTTCAGGCAAAAAATCTTTAGTTCTACAAGTTAAGGTTAGAGCAATATAAGAAAATTCTGGATGAGTACATTGATGACATACTTTGTTATGCCATTAAAATTCTATATCCTAATTTCTGTTCATGGACTATAAATTCAAGTAATCTATGTAATATTGTAAAATTTAGTTTGATAATTTTGGTGTATTTTTATATAAAAAACTGTGGCCAAACTCCCTAATCTCTAAAAATCAAGATTAGAACTCAGGGAAAAATTAGAACCCAGGAAAAAAAAGATTAAGGTAAGTAGATAGTATATTATCACCCCAGATAACGGTTAAACCAGCCCCCATTGCTAAAAATGGTCCAAAAGGTATTGGTTGTCGTCGATCTAGTAAACGTAAGGCGATCGCTCCTCCACCAACAAGTGCTCCCATAGCACAGGCCAGAAAACAAGTTAATAATAAATATTTCCAGCCCAACCAAGCTCCTATCATCGCTGCTAGTTTGGCATCTCCTCCACCCATAACTGTTTGCCCAAAAGCTATGGAACCAAATATAGATATTAAGTCAAAAAGCCATAGACCAACTACCGCTCCAATAATACCTATTATCAAATAATTTACTAGATTATTTACTTGAAAATTTTCTTCAAATGTGGTAAGCATTTGAAAAAACAAACCTACAATTAACCCTGATTGAGTTAAAGGATTAGGCAGAGTCATAGTGTCCAAGTCAATCATAGACAAAGCCAGTAACCAACTAAAAAAAAACCAGTAGCCTAGGGTAGAGATAGTAATTCCAAATTTCCCAAAAACAACTAAAAATAGTAAGGCTGTAATTAATTCTACTATTGGATAGCGAATAGAAATAGGGCTATGACAATGACCACAACGTCCGCGCAACCGTAGCCAACCAAATATAGGGATATTTTCTGTAGCTTTTAATCTACTATGACATTTGGGACATCGAGATGGAGGCCACAGAATAGATAATCCTGCAGGTATCCGATAAATGACAACGTTGAGAAAGCTACCAATAGATGCGCCTAGGGGAAATACAATTAGAGTTAGAGGCCACATTATAAGTAAATCCATATAATTATCAAAAGTTCAAAGTGACATTCCTAGCTTTTGAGGTTACTTCCTTCTAATCTTTTCTCATTACTTCTGGCATAATTAATTTTACAGTCAAGTGAAGATTTGTTAACTTAATTAGTGTATCGTGCCAATTGCTCATGAGCCTATACCTGATGGCTTAAAAGAAAAAAGTTTGACCAATACTCCAATAAACCCATCACCAAATTATTCTATCTACCACTACTATCTAGGGCTACTAATATTCTTATATCCTGAAATAGGAATAACTTTGAGATTTTCTGGGGGTTCGTAGATGGAGTTTGATCATCCCTTTAAGAGTCGAAATTTTCACTGTTTAAGGAGCCAAGTTCTATATGGCGGAGAGTATAAAATCAAAACTAATTTATCAATAAATTTTTGATTCAATCAACTCTAAAGGGACAAAAAATTCCCCTGGTAATAAAATTGGCTTTTGGGAGAATATTAGACCAGCTCGATAACTAATGAGACTAATGGCCACACCTTGAGGAAGTCTAACTTGGCTAGGATGGGTCTCGAGATAAGTGCGATAGAGCAATTTTGCTAATTTTTGTAGGTATGGAGTCAGTAATAGGGCAATATTTGAACCTACATACTTTACTGGTCTTTTTTGTGTAGTGTTTACCACAAGAAACTCTAATAGATATTTTATAGATGTATTTGCTACTGTGAACTACCCCAGCAGAAGTCAGGATAAATCCTATTATTGAGGGTATGCAATTCCTTTGACCTAAGTAAACTCTAACGTTTTACATTTGCTCAGTCCTTTAAAAGGATAACTCTGATACTTATGAAGGTTAAATTACTTCCCACGGGGATACCGTGTGAGGACCTAGTCCCAGATTTCAGACATTAGCAAGTGCTGTCTTTCGGTGCATGGCCTCAAATAAGTCAAGGGAAGCTTATAACTACAGCATCATCTAGTATTCTATTGTCTAATGTCTCTAAACCTATTATCAAGAAAAATTCTAATCAATATCTGAGTAAGGCAACAAAAAAAGAAATCAAAATTTTTGAAAGTTAGGAGAATTTAGAACGTTTAGTCACGAAGAAATTGCTTAGTTTAATTTACAAAATGAAAAAACTAAAGCTCTAGTCAGAGATATTATGGATGTCAAAGATAAAAAACGACGAGAACAATAATTATTTTTACTGAAAGCTATTAAATATCACTGATCAATAGATAATAAAATCTATGATCAGGATGTTTATAAAATGGGCAGAATGATTGATACTTCAACCCCAAATGATGCTAAATCAAAGTTAAAGAAAGAAAGTTTTCTATTTTGGGCATTTTTGAAAATTGTTTGAAAATTGGGAGTACATCTTTTGGGGGCTTTCTGGCACTGGTTTCAGTGTGTGAAAGTATAATTGTTCGACAATATAAGCTACTATCTCATGAAGAAATACTTGATGGTATCTCTCTGGCAACAATTCTTCCCGGACCGGTTGCGGTAAATGTTGTCGCTTACATAAGTTAAAAATTTGAGGAATTAGAGGAGCATTTGCCAGCACTACTGGAGTATTGCTACCCACCTATATTCTCGTTGTCAGCTTTACGGCTTTTTACTTTCAAGTAGGTGAAATTTCTGCCATTAGTAAAGCTTTTGCTGGATTTATCCCAGCTATGGTTGCCATTATATTAGTAGCTATATGGGGACTGAGTAAAAAAACAATTAGAACACTTAAAAATTGGCAGTCTATTTCAATTGCCGTTGCCGCCTTCATCATTCTCAAGTTTGTATAAGGATTTTACACAACTTTGCTTATTGTACTAGGGTCTGGAATTTTTGGTTACCTTTTATATTATGATGCTACTGCTAGTGAACTATCTACTAGTAATATCTCTAGTCCTATCACTTCTCCATTAATCTCAAAGACAAAATTGCTTCTTTCTTCCTTTGTTCTCTCAGCATTCTTGGTTTTGTATTTAGTTCCACTTCCTTTTTTGGAAAATACTAGTCTAGCTAAACTTTTTATGGTTTTTTCAGGGATGAGCCTAACTTTGTTTGGTGGTGGTTATGTTTTCATTCCTATGATTCAATAGACTGTTATCAATACTTATGGATGGGTAACCCAAACATAATTTGCCAGTGCGATCGCTTTAAGTCAAATAACACCTGGTCCCATGCTCATTAGTGCGGCTTTCATTGGTTATGCTGTCAAGGGAATACTAGGTTCTTTGGTTACAACTATTGGTATGTTTTTACCCCCCGCAATGTTGATGATGACTTGTTCTGACTTACTATAACAGATTAAGAATTTATCTACAATTCAGGCCGCATTAAAAGGCGTTCGTTCTGCTGTAATTGGTATAATTTTTACTACAGCATTTATTTTATTACAAGGTGTTGAAATTCATTTGGTCTCAGCTTTAATTTTAATCGGTGGGTTGTTTGCTCTCTTACGCTTCAAAGTTGATGTTATTCTGATAATTCCCATCGCAGGAATTTTGGGAATACTACTTTATCCATAAATATACCTAAAAATGTTGACATTAAACGAACATGGGGGGGATAAATGTAAGTGCGACTCGCTGGAGTTGCAGTTGAGTGAAATATCCGCGCTTTCAGGCTAGAAAGTGGGTCAATGTGCGATTTTTTTTCCTTCTTTTCATCCTAATTTGACGAATTCAAGATACCATGAAGAATGGTACAATTAATTTTAAAATAATCATGAAAAAATTTTGTTTGCAAGCTCCCTTTCAACCTACTGGTGACCAACCTCAAGCGATCGCTCAGTTAACTACCAATATTCAAGCTGGGCATAATTTTCAAACCTTACTTGGAGCTACTGGTACAGGTAAGACATTTTCTATAGCTTCTGTCATAGAAAATGTTGGTAGACCGACGTTAGTTTTGGCTCATAACAAAACATTGGCTGCTCAATTATGTAATGAATTAAGGGATTTTTTTCCTGATAATTCTGTGGAATATTTTATTAGTTATTATGACTATTATCAACCGGAGGCTTATATTCCGGTAACGGATACATATATAGAAAAAACAGCTTCTATTAATGATGAAATTGATATGTTGCGTCACTCAGCAACTAGGTCACTTTTTGAACGTCGAGATGTAATTGTGGTAGCTTCTATTAGTTGTATTTACGGTTTAGGAATTCCGTCAGAATATTTAAAAGCAGCTATTTCTTTACAAGTGGGAGAAGAAATTAATCAACGACAAATTTTGAGAGATTTAGCAACAGTTCAATATACTAGAAATGATTTGAATTTAGGTCGAGGAAAATTTAGAGTTAAGGGTGATGTTTTGGAAATCGGACCTGCTTATGAGGATAGAATTATTCGGGTAGAATTTTTTGGAGATGAAATAGATGCTATTCGTTATATTGACCCTGTAACTGGAAATATTCTCCAAAGTTTAGAGTCTTTAAATGTATATCCGGCGCGTCACTTTGTTACTCCTGAAGAAAGATTAGAAATTGCTTGTAATGATATTGAAGTAGAATTAGATGAGAGATTAAAAGAATTAGAAAAAGCCGGAAAGTTGTTAGAAGCTCAACGTTTAGAACAGCGTTCCAGATACGATATAGAAATGTTACGGGAGGTGGGATATTGCAATGGAGTGGAAAATTATTCTCGGCATTTAGTGGGTAGAAAAGCAGGGGAACCGCCGGAATGTTTGATTGATTATTTTCCGAAAGATTGGTTATTAGTTATTGATGAATCTCATGTGACTGTTCCCCAAATTCGAGGAATGTATAATGGAGACCAAGCTAGGAAAAAAGTTTTAGTTGAACATGGGTTTCGTTTGCCTAGTGCTACGGATAATAGACCTTTAAAATCTGAGGAATTTTGGGAAAAGGTTAATCAATGTATTTTGGTTTCTGCTACTCCTGGAAATTGGGAAATAGAAAAATCTGAGGATAGAATTGTTGAGCAAATTATTCGTCCGACTGGTGTTGTTGATCCGAAAATTTTTGTGCGTCCGACTGAAGGTCAAATTGATGATTTATTGGGTGAAATTAGGGAACGGGTTAAGCTGGAAGAGAGGGTTTTAATTACGACTTTAACTAAGCGGATGGCTGAAGATTTGACTGAATATTTAGAGGATCAAAGTGTTAAGGTTCGTTATTTGCATTCGGAGATTAATTCTATTAAGAGAATTGAGATTTTACAGGGGTTGAGAGAGGGAGAGTTTGATGTGTTAATTGGGGTGAATTTATTACGGGAAGGTTTGGATTTGCCGGAGGTTTCTTTGGTGGCTATTTTAGATGCGGATAAGGAGGGATTTTTACGGGCGGAACGTTCTTTAATTCAGACTATTGGTAGGGCGGCGCGTCATATCCGAGGTCAGGCTATTTTATATGCTGATAATTTGACGGATAGTATGATTAAGGCTATTGATGAAACTGAAAGAAGGCGAGGTATTCAGTTGGCATATAATAAGATGAATAATATTACGCCACGGCCTGTTGTGAAAAAACAAAGTAATGCTATTTTGGCGTTTTTGGATGTGTCGCGCCGTTTAAATTCTCAACAGTTGGAAGAGGTTTATGAACAGGTGGATAATTTGTCTTTGGATGATGTTCCGGAGTGGATTAAAAAGTTAGAAAGTCAGATGAAGGAAGCGGCGAAAAATTTGGAGTTTGAAGAGGCGGCTAAGTTACGCGATCGCATTAAACATTTGCGGGATAAGTTAGTCGGTAATTCTTGAAATTTATCAAAAAAAAAGTTTGCTTGCTCAAAATAATTGGGTCTAAAGCCTCATTTTTGAAGGCTAAATATTATTAGGTTAGGGTTTGCTAAAAAAGTCTTTTTCAGAAGTAGGAGACTCATCCTTAACATCTCCCAGTAGGAGAAGTAAGGAGGTTTCGCTACGGGAGATGAAACCCATTTTTTTTATGCAATTTCCCTACAGAAAAACAGGAAATTAATAGAGGAGGTAGTGGGATATATTTTTCCCTTTATTTTTCTGCCTAGGAAGAGCTCAAAAAGTTAGTATTTTGGGCTCTTAGGACCGAAAAATAGACGTTTTTTTAAGTCTAAAAATACTAAAGCCTTTATAGATCAATATTTTTGCATTGACAGGGCTTTTCAAATTGATGAACTACATCATACAGTAGGTTCTAATGGTTGTTAATTTTGCTTAGGTTGAGGTGGTGTTTCAGGGCTGAGAATAAGGATATATTTTCCATCTTCGCTCTGTTGAATGACTAAAACTGGAGGGCGAGCATTTGGTTGTGAGTTTTTTGGTATTGAGGGAAATATATAATATTGACTGTTTCCATCAAATAATAGTCGCCACACTACTTTGGGAATGTTGTCGTCGCTTTTGTTGTTATAGTCTCTTTGTATTAGCTGTTCATATAGTTCAATGTCTCCGATCGCTCGAAAATTACTTCTGTTAGGATCGTCTGTGAGATCGAAAATATTTCTGCCTAATGGTAGTGTATCTTTTGGAGCTATTAAGGTAACTACTGGTAATAATGATGTTTCGTTGCGGGCGTCTCGAATAGCATCAACTTTTCCCTGACTTTGACCGAGGAAAAATAAGGCTGTTAATAACCAGGTTACTATGACAATTTCACTTATTAAAGCTTTGCCTTTTTTTTGGCGATTATTTTTAGGAAAATATAGGGGTAGTTGCAGAAAGGGAGAGATTTTATCGTATTTACTTTTGAGGCTTAATTTTAATAGTTTTAAACGGATTTTATCTAGAATTTTGCTTAATTCTTCTTTGGCAAATCTAATGCTTTGGAAACTTATTTGAACAATTATAAAAGTCGCGATCGCTATTTTTATACTGCGCAGAATAGTGGAAAAGTCTCCTATGGATATGTTGCCTAAAAATACTTGTATTGGTGCTATTAAAAATGATTCAAAAGGTAAATCTAGGGTGGTGACTTCTAGTTGAAAATAACCAAAGTAAGTCCAACGATAAATCCAACCTGTAAAATATAAACCTATTCCTAAAAAGCTTAATAAACTGGCAATTTTTCCTAACATAATTGTAAATATAAATTCTGTTTTGACTTAGGTATATACTATAGGAATTTGACTATTTAGATGAATAAAAATTAAGTGGAAATTATCTATCAAATCAATATAATGATTGAATAGATTAGTAAGAGATAATTGTTCATTTTTCATAGTCTATCTTCTTGAGTTAATAAATCACCATATTTATTGATTCCTTCTTCGGCAAGTTGACGATCTTCTTCGGCAAATTCTTGATAAAGTTGGGCTAATTTTTCTGTTTCTAGGTTTAGTTTAATTAACTTTTCTCTAAATTTTTAGAAGGGCGATAAATTTAACAACTTGGTTAAGTTGCTCTTCATTTAATTGGTTGAATTGTTGATTTATTTTTTCTTTGGTGTTCATAGTTTTAGTTAGATTATGGTAAGTATTTCGTTATTTATATGCTTTCAACTTTCATATTTTTGGCATTTTATTTCAAGATAAACTATTTAAAAACTGACTCCGTGTAATAATCAAAATATCTTGAAAAGGATGCAATTATAATAAGCATTTTCACCCTTTTAAAGCATTCAAATATCTATTATAGCAATTTGAGCATTTGGTTGTGAAAGATTTATGAATAAAAATTAAGTGGAAATAATCTATAAAATCAATGTAATTATTGATTAGATTAGTAATAGATAATCTTTTTATTAAAGCAGGAAAATAAAAATGACTAGAATTACAATTATTTTTTTGGTGGCCTGCCTAACTTTGATGGCCCGAGAGACAAGAGAAGCGATCGCTAATCCTAAATCTATTGTCCAAGCTGAAGCTAAACCAACTGTGAAACCTATTCCTGTTTCTTTGCCTCGTAATGGGACTGTGTTACTTAACAGTGGTGATAGTCGATCGGGTAGTGTAATAGATGTAAATTCTGAATATATTACCGTTAAAAAAGGTAGAAGTCGTCGTCGAGAAGCGATCGCTAATGTTAAAGAGATTAGGTTTTATGGAGACCTTTGGTGGCCGGCTTCTGATGGGATAATAGTTATTCGTGGGGATGATGTAGACAAAATAGGGAAGATTCGACGTTTTGAAGAATGATAGGATTATATCTAGACTTATTGGTTTAAAAATATGACATCAAAACTGCCTATAATAATGATTGGTACACAAAGATCAGGCTCGAATTTATTGAGACTTATCTTAAATGAAATAAGTATCATTGCGGCACCTCATCCTCCTCATATAATACAAAGGTTAATGCCCCTACTCTTTACCTATGGTGATTTATCAGTTAGTAAAAACTTTAAACAGCTTGTTAATGATACTTGTCAATTAATCAAATTAAACCCTGTTCCCTGGGAAAGGATCAAGTTTGACCGAAATAATATTTTGTCTCGTTGTATGGAAAATACATTAGTTGCCGTTTTCTCAAGTGTTTATGATATTTATGCTGAAGCTTGGGATGCCAAAATTTGGTGTTGCAAAAGCCTAGCTAATGTTCACTATTTTCCTCAAATCAATGCTTATCTTCCTAATGCCAAATACTTATATCTTTACAGAGATGGCCGAGACGTAGCAGTTTCTTTCAAGGAAGCAGTAGTCGGACAAAAGCATTTTTTTCATATTGCTCAACAGTGGAGAAAAGACCAACATGCAGCTTTAAAGATCAAAAAGCAACTTAGAGGTGAACAATTTTTTAGTTTGAGTTATGAAGATCTGATTAATTCGCCTGAACTAAGTCTATATAATTTATGTGGGTTTCTAGAGCTAGAATTTAGCCCGACAATGTTGGATTTCTATAATTCAAGGGAAGCTAGTAATACATCATCATCTAGTACTCTATGGTCTAATGTATCTAAACCTATTATCAAGAAAAATTCTAATAAATTTCTGAGTAAAGCAACAAAAGAAGAAGTCAAAATTTTTGAAAGTGTTGCAGGGGATGTTCTAGACTCTCTTGGATATGAGCGAAATCAAACAAATATGGGAGAATTTAGAACCTTTAGTCAGGAAGAAATTGCCCAGTTTGATCTACAAAATGAAAAAGCTAAAGCTCAAGTCAGAGATATGATAGATGTCAAAGATAAAAAACGACGAGAACAACAATTATCTTTACTAGAGGCCATTAAATCTCGCTGCTCGCTGATCGATAGTAAAACCTATTAGCTGGACTTTGAGATTTTTTACACCGAAAATGGCTCCAAACCCAGTCTTAGCAAGGGAAATACCTGAAAGAACTAAAAATAGCTAAAAACGTAGGTATATCAAGAAAACGGTTGATTCAAGGTAAAAACATGATTGTATAGTAGTACAAAAAGACGTTAGGACACTTTTAACTTCTTTCATGTATTAAAAAATATTGTTAAGGAATCTAAAAATGTCCTAACCTTAGCACGTAGCGCTATATAAGGTTTTAAGATTATTTTCAATCTATTTTTTTCAAAAGTCCAGTTAGAAGGAGGTTTGTAAAATGGGCGACATGACTGATACTTCAATCCCAAATGATGCTAAATCAAAGTTAAAGAAAGAAAGTTTCCTATTTTGGGCATTTTTGAAAATTGGGAGTACGGCTTTTGGGGGCTTTATGGCACTAGTTTCAGTGTGTGAAAGTATGATTGTTCAACAACATAAGCTACTATCTCATGAAGAAATGCTTGATGGTATTTCTCTAGCAACAGTTCTTCCCGGACCGGTTGCTGTAAATGTTGTTGCTTACATAGGTTATAAAATTCGAGGGATTAGAGGAGCGTTTGCTAGCACTACTGGAGTATTGCTACCAACTTATCTTCTCGTTGTCAGCTTTACGGCTTTTTACTTTCAAGTAGGTGAAATTTCTGCCATTAGTAAAGCTTTTGCTGGATTTATCCCAGCTATGGTTGCCATTATATTAGTAGCTATATGGCGACTGAGCAAAAAAACAATTAGAACACTTAAAAATTGGAAGTCTATTTCAATTGCTGTTGCTGCCTTTATTATTCTCAAGTTTGTAGGTGGATTTTACACAACTTTACTTATTGTACTAGGGTCTGGAATTTTTGGTTACCTTTTATATTATGATGCTACTGCTAGTGAACTATCTACTAGTAATATCTCTAGTCCTATCACTTCTCCATTAATCTCAAAGACAAAATTGCTTCTTTCTTCCTTTGTTCTCTCAGCATTCTTGGTTTTGTATTTAGTTCCACTTCCTTTTTTGGAAAATACTAGTCTAGCTAAACTTTTTATCGTTTTTTCAGGGATGAGCCTAACTTTGTTTGGCAGTGGTTATGTTTTCATTCCTATGATTCAAGAGATTGTTGTCAATAATTATGGATGGGTTACCCAAACAGAATTTGCGAGTGCGATCGCTTTAAGTCAAATAACACCTGGTCCAATCCTCATTAGTGCAGCTTTCATTGGTTATGCCGTCAAGGGAATACTAGGTTCTTTGGTTGCAACTATTGGTATCTTTTTCCCCCCCGCAATGTTGATGATTACTTGTTCCGACTTACTAGAACAGATTAAGAATTCGTCTACAATTCAGACCGCATTAAAAGGCGTTCGTCCTGCTGTAATTGGTATGATTTTTGCTGCAGCATTGATTTTATTACAAGGTGTGAAAATTCATTGGGTCTCAGCTTTAATTTTAATGGGTGGGTTGTTTGCTATCTTACGCTTCAAAGTTGATGTGATTTTGGTAATTCCCGTTGCAGGAATCTTGGGAATACTACTTTATCCATAAATGTACCTCAAATTGATTCCTTCTTTGGCAAGTTGACGATCTTATTCTGCAAACGCCATATGTAGGAGCGAATGGCATTCGTCCTAACGCTGGTGTAGTGCCAGTGGGTAAGTCCTGATTAATTATTTAATTATTTATTTTGAGAAAATCAGAAAATGAAACGAATTATTGTTACCTGTCTAATAGGAATAACAACCCTGACTACAGAAGTTTTAGTTGAGGTGAGGAAAATTTTAGAGCTATGAAATATGTTTTTCATTTATAACCTAAAGTAAATAATACAATACTTTCTAATTGATTTACGATAGTTGAACTTAGTTTTCCTAACTTGTGACCTAAACGAGTTTTATCTAATACTCTTAATTGATGACATAAAGCAACTGAATCTTGATTTAATCCACCTTCATTTGTGGGAATAAGTAAACAACTAGGTAAAGAACTTCATCTTAAATTAGTAGTTAAAGGGATGGTAATAATAGTCGTAGTAAATTGAGAAATCGTGTTTTCTTGAAAGATAATAACTGGACGAATTCCTGCTTGTTCAGAACCTTGTGTGGGGTTAAGAGTGGCAATCCAAATTTCTCCTCGTTCAGTTTTCATAGTCTATCTTCTTGAGTTAATAAATCACCATATTTATTGATTCCTTCTTCGGCAAGTTGACGATCTTCTTCTGCAAATTCTTGATAAAGTTGGGCTAATTGTTCTGTATTTAGGTTGAGTTTAATTAACTTTTCTCTAAATTTTAGAAAGGTGATAAAGTCAGCAACTTGGTTAAAGGGTAATAGATGTAAATTCTGAATATATTACTGTTAAAAAAGGTGGAAGTCGTGGTCGAGAAGCGATCGCTAATGTTCAAGAGATTAGCTTTTATGGAGACCTTTGGTGGCCCGCTTCTGATGGGATAATAATTCTTCGTGGGGGTAGTGTAGACGAAATAGGGACGGTTCGACGTTTTGAAGTGGGAGTGGATGGGTTGGTATGGACAAATGCAGATCAGAATCCTATTGAGATTAAACCAGAAAGTGTGATTCGGGTGGATGAAAGAGAGGGTATACCCAGGGAGATGAGGAATATTATTAATAGTCGTTATGTTGTGAGTAAGATGGAGTTTGAACCGGAGCGACAAATTTGGATTATTACTGCTACATTAAAGTCAAGAAAAGAATAATATTTGGTGGTCCTGGATAGTAATGGTATAGCACTACTACGGGCAAGTCAAAAGTTACAATTCAACCCCCCTTTGTCTCCCCAAGGGGGGCGCTCAAAAGTCATCCCTGACTGAATTCTGACTAGGGATAAGTCCTGATTAATTATTTAATTATTTATTTGGAGAAAATCAGAAAATGAAACGAATTATTGTTACCTGTCTAATAGGAATAACAACCCTGACTACAACTGCCCTAATACTGCCGCTATTACCACAAAGCAGTTATGCTCAAAGTTCAAACTCTCAGGCAGAAAAGTTAGAGCAACTAATAAAAACAGCACAGCAACAAATAGGGCAATACCAATATCAGGAGTCTATAGAAACGCTTCAAGAAGCTTTAGCTATTGCTAGAAAAATTAAAGACCGAAAATATGAGGCAGTGGCTAACCTTGGTCTTGGTTATGTTTACGACCAAACAGGCCAACCCCAAAAGGCATTAGAATTCTACGAAAAAGCTTTACCTATCTGGCAAGAAGTCGGCTATCGCTTTGGAGAAGCTACTACTCTCAATAATATTGGTGGAGTTTACTCTGACATAGGTCAACCCCAAAAGGCGTTAGAATTCTACGAAAAAGCTTTACCTATCTCGCAAGAAGTGGGCGCTCGCTCACAAGAAGCTACTACTCTCAATAATATTGGTCTAGTTTAC
>ENA-UENV01000066-UENV01000066.1-marine-metagenome-genome-assembly--contig:-NODE-66-length-33073-cov-182.783929_pt1 | contig 33073 bp, 23 predicted proteins | sample MGYA00237878_ERZ529328 | MGnify/ENA primary metagenome ERZ529328 (study PRJEB26372, sample SAMN05368348) | marine metagenome | biome: cultured habitat; feature: ocean water; material: water; isolation... | reverse complement strand
GGATGGAATTTCACCATCAAGGTAATAAGAGTTATTCCAAATCGGGGTATCCCATGTATTGATTTAAAACGGCCATTTATATCCTAATTAAAGGCTTAGTGGCCAACGAGTCGCACTTCAATCTCAAAAGTCTTGCTGTATTTTCTTGAGAGCAGGTAGGGCATTCTACAAAAAGTTCTTAGATATGGTTGGTTTGACTAATGGAATTAGTAACGGTTGCTTTTGACAAACGAATCTTTAAAAAGATTACTCTTGTTTACCGGACTGAAGCCTTGAGGAGGGTCTTGCATTATTTTTGAGAATTAGTATAATTCTCAGCTTAATAAACATTTACTACAAAACCGAAAATAAAAATTTTGATTATATATAATTTAAATTATTTTAAAAAAAGTTAATTTTCCTTGCTTTTGAGGGTAAACATCAAAACTTACCTCATCTTATTTATTTCAGAAAAAATAGTCGATTCTTTGAATCATATATATAAAAAGAATAGCTTTAACGAAATGCTAAATAATATTAAAATCAATCGTATTTACTATGCACAGTAGTATAATCAACTATAAGGGTTAATGAGTTATATTGCACTAAAAAGAAAAACTATCTCCCCAAAATTAGGTTGACAAAACAGATATAATATGCAAAGATTATATAAAATATAAGAAATGAAGGGGATATACAAATTATTAATTTATATTAACTCTTTTAACTTGTTGAAATTAATTTTTTTTTCCGGATTAATTAGGTAATAACAGGTAGAAGTACCTATAAATTAACTTAAGCCTTTATAAATATATCTAAGTATGAATTAATTAATATCAAAAAAGGTCTATTGATTGTCCCTAAAAGTAATATCATCAAAAAAAGTTATCTCCAAACCGACCCATAATTTTTAGAGTGATTTGAATCACATTAAAATCTTATAAGGGGTAACCTACTCTATAGGAAAAATAGAATATTATTAAGAAAAGGTAAGGGAAGTCGAAGAAAAGGATAACTTCTGTATCAATGAAAAGAATTAACTCTAATTGGTTTTTGAAAGATTATGTATAGTCCTCTAATTAAAAAAGTTATAGCAAAAGCTTGTAATGTTAGTATTAATGAATGTGTAGAAGTTCAGAGATTAAAATTAGAAGTTCAAAGATTAACTCAGGAAAATCAAGAACTAACAGTGAAAGCACAAGAGTATCAACAAGAAAATCAAGAACTACAAAAAAAACTCACCCAACTAAGGATGCAGTTAGCAAATCTTTCAGATTACTCTTCTAGTCTAACTTCTCCTGTACCTAACAACCTAACATCTCTAAATCAATCATCAAGCACTGTTGTTTTAGTTAATTCTCCCAACCAACAATTAGAAGCAGATCAAGGTAAACCTGTAGAATTACTAAATCAATTACCTAATGGTACGTGGCATATTAAAGTCAAATCAGGAGTTAAAGTTATTGTTAAACCAGAAGCTCTCAAAGTTTTAGCATAGTATTTCTTAGTTTCGATTAATTAATCTGATTATTTGTAAATTCAGTTAGTATAGGTCGCCATAAACAATTAAATTTCTCAGGACTTACACACCTAAACAAAAAAAAGGTTGATCGTCCTGATTATTATTATTAAAATCACGAAATTTTGTTGATAAATCAGATCTCTATCTAAATCCTATTTATTAATTTATAATTTATTTGTGATTATCTGAGATATTCGCTACAAAAAATACAGTGGTGTTTTAAGGAACTCAGAACTCATAACTCAGAAGGCACCAAGTTATTTTAATGGTAACTTTAAAGAACCCTCCAAAATCAAAAAGCCTTATTATTGCCGCTGTTGCGCGACCCTATCCTAAATTGCTCAATTAAAACTAGGTAAATAAAAAATGCTCGACTAAAATTAAGTCGAACATTTCTCGTTCTGAACTTAGTTTATTTACTCCAAACAACTTCAACTAGTTCTTTGACGGCAAAGAAAAATCTAGTTGACTGGCTACTGAATTAGCTTCAACAGTCTTGACTAAAGCTGAATTTAACATAGGAGTTTTAGCAATAGAACTATTAGCTAAAGTAAATAAAGGGTTAGATAAAATTCCAGCTAAAGATGTTGCTAGAACTGACAAAATTAATCCTACTTGTAAAGGACGCATACCAGGGAGTTTCCAGCTAATGGGAGGATAATTTTTAATTACATCAGACATTTCTTGTGGTTCTTTTACTACCATCATTTTAACCACACGAATGTAATAGTAAATAGAAGCCACACTGGTAATTAATCCTAATAAAACTAACCAATATAATCCAGCTTGCCAGCCTGCCCAAAACAGATAAATTTTACCAAAGAAACCTGCAAGTGGTGGTATACCACCTAAAGACAACAAACAAAGACTTAATCCTAATGTTAACAGTGGGTCTTTTTGGTATAGACCTGCATATTCACTAATTTGGTCTGTACCTGTACGTAGAGAAAATAAAATCACACAGGTAAAACCACCCAAGTTCATAAATAAATAAACCAGCAGATAAAATATCATGCTAGCGTAACCTGCTTCCGTATTGGCCAAAAGACCGATCATCACAAAACCAGCTTGTCCAATAGATGAGTAAGCAAGTAGACGTTTCATGCTGGTTTGGGCAAGAGCAACTACATTACCTAATACCATACTTAGAATAGCTAGGGCAGTAAATACAAAATGCCATTGTTCTGAAACTAATGGGAAAGCTGTTACTAAAAGACGAATGGCTAGGGCAAAACCTGCTGCTTTAGAACCCACTGAAAGAAAGGCCACAACTGGAGTAGGAGAACCTTCGTAAACATCTGGAGTCCATTGATGAAAAGGAACAGCAGAAATTTTGAAAGAAATACCTGCAATAGCAAATACTAAGGCAATGACGAGGGCTAGTGAAATATTAGCACTACCAGCATTTGCCATACTAGAAGCGATCGCTGTTAACCTGGTTTCTCCACCGGATAAACCATAAAGCAGGGAAATGCCATAAAGAAAAATTGCGGAGCTAGCGGCTCCTATGAGTAAATATTTTAATGCTGCTTCATTAGAACGAGGATCACGTTTTGTATAACCGGTTAATAAATAAGAGGAGATACTTAGAGTTTCTAGAGAAATGAAAATCATTACCAACTCATCTGCTCCAGATAGGAACATTGCTCCCAAGGTAGCGGTTAGCAGAATACAGATAAATTCTCCTAGTGGAGTTCCAGTTTGTTCTATGTATGCTACTGACATTAATATAGTAGTAATCGCTGATATAGCAATAATGCCTCTAAATGCTATACTCAGGGCATCGGCATTAAAGGCTCCTAAAAAACCTATGGTATTGCTACTATCCCATTGAGTATATAAGGCTACAATTGCTCCTAAGAGACCAACAATGGCGGCATAAGGAGTCCATTTAGTAGAACTACGCCCCAGTATTAGGTCTCCGACGAGAACTACCAGCAGGGTGATCACGACTATTCCTTCTGGGAGAATGGTGCGGGCATTAAGTTGAGCTGCAATGGTAGATAAATCTATCATGTTAAATAATTTGAAATTTTTTGTGTAATTAAGAATTTTGGATGATTCATAATCCTTTACAGTAGAGGATTTTACCCTGGATCTAGATATTTTTTGGTTTTTTATTAGCTAATTATCATTAATCATTCCCTGGCCAATTTTATTTTCTGGAGAAAAGCTATTGAATTTAGTGTGGAGTTTCTCAGAATTTTTCGTAGGCTGGAAAATAATATAGGAATATCTATTTTTCAAACTGGGTAGACAAACCCAGAAACCAGGTTTTTTTGTAGATGTCTATGGTTAAAAACAAGAATTTATCCACTAGGTAGGCTCGCACCGGGGTTTGTTCTATATGTCTTTACCACTCTATGAAGCTGATATAAAACTTCATAAGTTTAAACATTTCAATTTTTACTTTGTGCTCCTACGGTCACTGTGGGGAGCAAAACCTCTACAGACTCAGGAATTTTTCAAGTTTTAACTTGCATATCAGATGCGATCTATATTTCATGTTTATCACATTTATCATTGGTTAAAAGAATTCATGCCATATCCATTACACGACTAAAAAATGGAAAAAATCTGTCTAATTTATTACTTTGAACAAGTAGGGCAGCCATAACCCTTTAGAGTATTGTATTGGACAAATGATACCAAATCCGGTTATAAATGTATTGCATTTTTCCAGTTTCTCTCTTTACCTTCAGCATAAATGACTTACCTTTACAGTAAAGGCAATTCCGAAAAATTGTGTTTAAAGCCTTTCCTACTCCTCAGACGACTTTTTAACTGTTTTTTTTACATTGTGTTATTCATGCATTAATTAATTAATTAATCAATTAATTAGTTGTGGGGGGCAGTGACCAGACAAAACATAGACCCGGAGGACTCAGCGCTCTCTTTGTGCACTGTGTGTGAAGCCTCAACCAAAGTCGGTACTTCGTATCGGTAGAGTTCCTGCTGTCCCTAACAGAACAGCAGGGGAGGATGTCAATAGTTTTCTTAAAAAAAGAAGTAATTTTCCTAATTTTTAGAGGTCAATTATTTATTTAACGTCGCTTCAATATACCACTATTGACGAGAATAAAAATAGTAGTTCTAACTGGGGAGGCAGTTTTTCCTTGTTAAACAAGTCAGGAATGAGAATTAAATAAAATTCTGAATTTTTGTGAAAGAACTCATATCTAATGAAGTTTGGGGAATTTAATTTTTGTAAATAATAAAATTCTCATTCCTTACTAACTTTTTTGAACTTTTTTCCTTTCAAAGTTAACTAATTATATATTGGCAACTTGGAAAAGGTTTGCCAATAATTTTTAAACTTCGGTTGTTCTTCCTAGAGTTGATATGATTTTCTAGAGTCTGGCTCAATATTTTTTGTTAAGAAATTGTCCTAACTATTGGTTTTCCATTGTCAATTTCTCCTACTAAAATTACATCTGCAACCCCTACAAATAAGCCATTTTCCAAAACTCCAGGAATATTATTTAAACTTTTTTCTAGCTCCCCAGGGTTATCAATGGAATCAAACTTGACATCAATAACCAAATTACCTTGATCTGTGACTATAGGTCCGGCCTTTTTCACTCCCATCCGTACTTCTGGTTGACCACCCAATTTTTCGATCGCCCGAATTACAGGATTCATTGCCATGGGTATAACTTCTACGGGCAATAAAAAAGTAGAACCCAATTTATCTACTAGTTTAGAACTATCTACTACGACAACAAACTTTTCTGCTAAACAGTCTACAATTTTCTCACGAGTATGAGCGGCTCCACCACCTTTAATCAGATTTTTTTGTGGGTCAACTTCATCTGCCCCATCAATGGCAATATCCATATAATCAACTTCATCAAGGGTTGTTAATGGTACACCATACTTTTTAGCTAATACGGTTGACTGGAAGGAGGTAGGGATACCTTTGATATCTTTGAGTTCACCTCTTTGGAGGAGTTCTCCTAAAAATTGAATCATGTAGGCAGTAGTTGAACCTGTGCCTAAACCTACTATCATACCAGATTTTACTTCCTCAGCAGCAGCTTTGCCGACTTGCTGTTTCATTAACGTGGTCGGGTCTTGTTCTGTTACCATAACTTTAATACTCCAGATCGAATTATCAGCACTACCTAATTTATCTAAGCTATTTTGCAGGTTAAAGTTAAGTATGCTTTTGGTCTATTACTATAAATATCATGATAATTGAATGGCTACAATTCAAAATTGAAGAGAGTTTAAAAGAAGAATTTATCTTCAGGGTACGATAAATTTGGACATCCTTCTTAGCCCGACAAATAGGTTTTTTCAAAAAAGAAGTCTGGCTTGATAGCTATAAAAGTAATGAAGTTATTATGTTTGTTTATTGGGAGATTTGGGAGCAATAGAAGTCTATTTTTCAAGTTTTATTGCAGGAAACTGAATCTCAGTTTAGGACATAATTTTGGATGGAAGATTACTCTTTGTTAGACTGTAGATAATATGCAGTTGACGCGACGTAAGCATATATCCTCCATTCGCTTTCAGTGTATAGTTTTGATGTTTATAAAATTAGAAAAACCAGCAAAAAAACATCCTAAACAAAAGCACTAATTACATTAGGTAATGCCCAAATAAATTTATTATAGTTGTCGCCAATAGTTAACAAAAAGTTAAGTGCAGTCTCAAGTATTATACCTATAAGGGTTAACCATGAAAATGTTAGCTAAAAGTTATTTCAATACAGCAAATCAACTAAAAGATTCAGGACAACTTTATACAGCGATGATTGCTTATCAAAAAGCTTTGGCTATTAAACCAGATTATGTCGAAGCTTACAAGAAGCTAGCTGAAGTATACTTAATGCAAGGCAATTTTGATGCCGGGATTTCTGCTTGCAAAGAAGCAGTTAAAATTCAACCACATTTTGCTTCTGCTTATTTGACTTTAGGAAATATTTTTCAAAGTCAGAATTTACTTGAAAAAGCAATTAATACTTATTATGAGGCGTTAAGTATTGAACCAAATTTTGCACAAGTATATGCTAATATTGGTAGTGTTTATTATAAATTGGGCGAGTTTAATTTAGCTATTTCTAATTATCAAAAAGCTTTAGAGATTAATTCAAATTTAGCATCTGTGCAGTTGATGTTAGGGAATGTATTTTCTTTGATAGGGGAATTTGAACAAGCAATTTATTGTTATCAAAAATTACTACAAATTAAGCCAAAGGATGCTCAAGCTTATTTTAAGTTAGCTGAGGTATTTGCTTTATATTCAAATATTGAATTAGCTATTAATTATTATCAAAAATCTTTATCTATTAAACCAAATTATTGGGAAGCTTTTTTGAAATTATCTCAATTAATCAAACCTGAAATTACTGATCAGGAATTGGATAAATTATTCACTCAATGGCAAAAATTTGCGCGGGAAAATAATCATAATATAAAGGAATATGTTGAGTCAGTAATTCAGAAACAATCAACGAATTTTAAAGATCAGGAAAAATTGACAGTAAAACAATATAAAGAAGCTATTATTTCTGATGGGGAAAATGGAATTGAACTTGCTACTATCAATTTGATTTCAGAACAAAAATTAGATAATTTTGAGAATACTTATGATAATTTTTCTGTCCATGATGACGTAGAAGAAAACTTGAAAAAAAACGGTAAATTTACGACTTTTGAATATCAAAAACTAGAGTCAGGGTTAACTTCACAAATATTAAAATTGCCAGCAGCAGAAGCTTATATAAATCAAGCTAATTTGGCTTTGAAACAAGGAAATTTAGCATCAGCGATCGCCTCCTGTAAACAAGCTTTAAAAATTCAACCAGATCATTCTCCATCTTATGTAATTTTAGGGAATGCTTTTTACCAACAAAATAATTTAGAAGCTGCTTTGCATGCTTATCGTCAGGGGTTAGAAATTGACCCAGAATTGGCTGAAGTTCAGGGAAATATTGGTAGTGTCTATTTGCAGTTAGGTCAATATAAACAAGCACTTTTTCATTATCAAAAGGCTATTGACTTAAAACCTGGTTTGGCTGGTATTTATTGGAATATTGGCAAACTATTTCAATGTTTAGGAAAGGTTGATGAAGCTATTAATGCTTGGTCAAAAGCATTAGAAATTCAACCGGATATTGTGGAGGCTGACTTTCACTTTAAATTAGGTAATACTCTTGTTAAATTGAGTAGAATTAATGATGCAATTAAGAGTTATGAGAGAGCAATTAATCTGAAGCAAGATTATACTGAAGCTTATAGTAATCTAGCTAATATTTTAGGTGAAAAAGGGGATAGAGAAGCAGCGGTTAATTATTATAATCAAGCACTGAAAATCAATCCAGAATTAAAATTTTTACATGAAAAGCTAGCTAATAATTTATTGCTGAAAGGTGACTATGATCAAGCAATAATTCATTATCAAGAAGCTATCAAATATAACCCTAAGTCTTATGATGCTTATGCTAACTTAGGAACAGCACTTTCTAATAAAGGATTATTAGCATTAGCACTAGAAAAATATTATAAAGCATTAGAACTTAAACCAAGCTGGGCAGAAGTATACTCTCGCATCGGACATATTATTAAACAAGAAAAAATGGAAGAGGCGATCGCTTTATTTGAAAAAGCAATTGAACTTAAACCACAGTTTGTTGAAGCTCATCAACAATTATGTGATTTACTTAGTCATACAACTAAACTTGCTGTAGCTAGAAAAGCTGCAGATAATTTCTGTAATTCTTGTGGAGAAATAGCTCCTATTCTTTCAGGAACTGCCTTTTTATTTTCCTACTTTCAATCGGGAGTAAGTGAGGTAGCAAATGCTAAACTTTTAGAGGTCGAAAAAATCTGTTATCAGAGTTATAAAAATTTCAGCGAACTAGAAATTAAGCTACTTTATGAAATTTTCTTGTTTGCCGTTTATCATCTTCGGGATGACTTAGAAAACAATTCAAATTTTTATAAGTTAATCGCACAGCAATATTATCAAAATCGACCTAAAATTTATCAAACTACAAAAACTTATATTTCTAGTTCCCAATCATTAAAAATAGGATTCCTTTCTAAACATTTTCGCCGTCATTCTGTGGGTTGGTGTAGTGAGTATTTAATCAAAGAATTATCTCAAATTACACCAAACGTTTATCTTTATATTACAGGTCCGTTGAAGAGAGATGATGTTACTCAAAGATTTGAAAAAATGTCTGTTCAAACTTACTGGCCTAAAAAGTATCCTAATGGGTTTCCATGTTATACAGAAATTGTTGAACAAATATTAGAGGATAAGTTAGATGTAGTGGTGGATTTAGATTCAACTACATTGCCAGTCAATGTTCATGTTCTCTATGAAAAACCTGCACCAGTTTGTGTTTCTTGGTTAGGTTTTGATGCGCCCTATATTTCTGAAAGTAATTACTTTTTATGTGACTGGCATACCCATCCTCAAGGAAGAGAAAAATATTATTTAGAAAAGTTAGTGAGATTACCAGAAACATCTGTAGCTGTGGGTGGGTTTAATAGTTGTTCGGTTGATAGAAATTCAACTAGAAATAGTCTCGGAATTGATTCAGATCAAATGGTTTATTTGTGTATAGCGCCCGGACGAAAAACTAATCCAAAAATGGTAAGGGCTCAACTGAAAATTTTGCAACATACCCCAAAAAGTATATTAATTCGGAAAGGTCAGGGAGATGTAGATGTCATTTATCAAAGTTACCTTGAAGAATCTGAAAATTTAGGTATAGACTTTAATCGAATTATGTTTTTAGGGCAAACTCAAACAGAAGAAGAACATCGAGCAATTTATCAGATAGCTGATGTTTTGTTAGATTCTTATCCTTATAATGGTGGTACTCATAATTTAGAGGCTTTATGGTCAAATTTACCGATAATAACTAGAGCTGGTAAGCAATATTTATCTCGGATGGGTTATTCATTTTTGCAGAATGTAAATTTAGATGTAGGGGTTGCTTGGAGTTGGGAAGAATATACTGAATGGGGAATTAAATTGGGTCAAGATAATGGTTTAAGAAATTCGGTGCGGGAGCATTTGCAAAAGTCAAAAGATCTAGATAATTTAGCGCCTTTATGGAATCCTAAAAAATTGGCAAAAGAGATGTATCAGATATTTGCTGAACTTTTGGGTTCTCTTAGGGATATTTAATTCTAGTTTATGACTTTTTGTGGATTAATGAAAATATGCATTTTCAAATATTGGAGAGTTATATCAATTAATCTATAAAAGCTAGTCAAATATTCACTTGATTCTAGAATTAAATATCCTTAAGTTTCAGTGTAGTAAGATTTCTATAGGGGCCTAAGGTTAGATATACTGATTGAATTTGACTTGCATGAATATTTAATTTTTGACTTTGAAGATATTCCTATTTTCTTAATTCTTTTTGGTTGGCTATTGTCATATACAAAACTGTCCTATAAAACCTGAAAATTTATACAGATAAATAATTTACTAAATATTATTGAGACTTAACTACAACGTCTTAGTTACTATAGCAATCCGAAATAGGTTGCCACAATTCAAAAACTAGAAAGAAACTCCGAAACTATTGCCCATTGACCACTACCCCAAATCCCCATACCAAAAAGCGACAAAATTTTTGACACAAATAAAATAGGATTGCTATAGATTTTAGATACAGGCTTGAGCGATCGCCTCCTGAGCAAATATCAATTGATTAACAGTTGAGCTCAATCACTTAATATTAATTGCTTTTTAACATTAAACTTACACTATTAATTAGGGCTTGCTGATTAATAGTGTAAGTTTAATCTTTGTTCTACCCCAAATTGATTAGTAACTTAACTAATTATTATGACGTTTTACCAAAATATCTTTTAAATAGTAAATTTCTGATCATAGAGTTTGAAGGGGAGCTAAATTTCTATTTTCGTTTAAGTTACATAAAATAAGGTTCCCTTAGCAAAACGCGGCAAAAACTCAAATTTTCGGTTAACTTTGTTCCCTCAAAGCCAATATTTTGAAATAAAGTCATAGTGTCCAGCTTGCTCAAGTGGGTAGTATCCTGCCTCTATTTTTTCGATAATATTTGGCAAAGCTCCGATAAATTCTGCACTTCGGTCTTTAGGATGAATAGTCCACGCCCTGGGGGAACTCATAGTTGCTCGTACATAATTAGTTTTCTCTAATTGCATAGATACCATAACCTCCCAAGAATCCAGCTTGCCTTTGTCAGTATAGTAGTTTAAGAGGTTTTTTAGACTTAGTGGCAGTCGATTAAGAAATTTTTTCTTGTAAGAACGCCACAAAATAGGTAATGGTAGTAACTTGTCAAAGCGTTTATGGTTAATTAGATACACCCTACTGCTGAAAAATTTGAATTTGTAGAATCCCCCTGGTTCTGTTTTTAGCGACTTATTTTGTTTGTACATAGTACCATCCTTAGTTGGTGGCCCAGTTAATGGTCTGATGGCCATTATTTCCGGATGTTCCTCCATTAGCTTGATACCTTCGTCTACCCAACTATAATCTTTTTGCTGATGTAGAAGCATATCACTATCATAATGCAACACATAATTTCCTGGTACAGATTCTATGTGAAAAATTGACCCTAATATCGGATAACCTTTATAGTTATGGGTGGGCTTAATCGGAGTACCAAAATGCTTTAGGTACATTTGTTGTTGATAAGTTTGGTCATAGTTAATATCCACAACTCGATCTACAATACCTTCACTTTGGAGTGCACTGCAGCAATCTCTGAGTTCACTTAGACTACCAACACCAGGACGCATAACTTTATCTCCAGATAGAGGTGCTGTATCCACAAACAACACTCTTTGAATAAAATTAAAATTACTCATTCTAACTAGATGAGGAATTGTATGCATCATAAAAGGTATGTCTGTTCTTGCTACCAAAATTGAGAGTGAACAGGTGTTAGATAACATTATGCTTTCTTATTAAAACTGCCATATAGAATTCACAGAGAACATCTCCTTATAAATATAGCAATCCTCCCATTAGGCTTAACAATTGAAAAACTAGAAATAAACTCCGAAAGTCTCAGCCATGTAACTAATACTCCAAATCTATTCTCAAAAAGAGGCAAGATTTTTGACATGAATAAAATAGGATTGCTATATTATATTTGATTTAACTACAACTTCTTAGTTCTAAGATTATAGATAAAACTATGAGCGATCGCCTTTTGATATAACTCATTGCTTCAACCTAAAGTCTTAGTTAAATTTTGACCTAGCTAGAATCAGCAAAAATTGGCTGCATTTCAGTATTATAATAATTGTTATAGGCTATATTTTTTCGGTTTTATTTATACAGTTTAAACCTACTATTAAGAATACTTGAGCTTCAAAAATCTAATTTAAATATTTAACTTATAACAGAAGCATCATATTGTTCAAAATAATTTTTTACAACCTGACGAATACCAGTCATAAATCTACCAGTGGAAAAAATATCTTTTCTCTTAAGTAGAGATGCTTGAAGTTTTTCCTGTATTTCTGAATTTTGGAGAATATTAGTGATTTTTTCTACTGCTTCATCTTGATTCTCAAAAAATAACTCTTGATTTTCTTCTCCAAGTATCTCCACTTGTCCTGCTGCTGAGTGTCCTCGTTTATTTCTGACAATAGGTATTGCACCTGCTTTCATCATTTCTGCTATTGAAATGCCAAATGGTTCTGATTTGTAGTGAATACCATATCTACACTTGGCTAGAATGTTAACATATTCTTTATAAGGCAGATTTTCATACAATTTTACCCATTCACTATTTTCATTGGCCATTTTTGTTAATGTTCGTTTATATTTCCACCCATATATTCCGGCTCCCCCTCCTGTAATGTAAAGCTTAACATCAAATCCTTTTTGACGAACTTTTTTCAAGATTTGAATAGCTTTATGAGGAGCTTTAGCTTCTGTCAATCTTCCGCTGCAAATAAAAGCATTTTCTTTTTGTTCCCAAGATATATTTTGATCGTTAAGTAAAACAGGTGGATACACAACTTTAGCATCAATAGCATATGTATCTTTTAAAACTTTAGATACTGCAAAGGAATTTGTAATTGATATATTAAGTTTGACATTCTCCAAGGAAGAGTTAGAAATTTTACCATACAATCCATCATTAGGAATCACATTAATCCAATGAACATATTGAATTCCGACACGACCAAAGTCTACAGCATTGTAACCTGATAATAATAAATCATATTCCTGATTATGAGCTTTCAGATGGCGCAGTAGAAGATGCATTACTAAGATTGCTAAATCTCTATTATTGGCAAATAAAAATCTTAACAAAGTTTTAGTTACTGTAGGAAAGATTGCTCTAATCTTTACCATTTCCTGGGAAATTTGAGTTCCATACATGGAATTGAGTTTGTCAAAATCTACATCAAATACAGTAAATAGTGTCAGATCATATGTTTCTTTTAAAGCTTCTAATATCCAAAGACAAACTGCTTCTGCACCTCCACCAGAAAACAAGGGATAAAAGACAGCAACTGACTTTTTTGTAGGATTTTTTTCTAAGCTCTCAATACTCATTAGTTTAATTATAATGCTTACTTAATAATATGCTGATAAAGTATCATTTTTTTCGGTATTGTGTCAATATTTTTAACTATAGCAATCTTATTTGAGCTGTGTAAGAAATATCTGAGCTTTTTAGGAAATCAGAAATGTGAATAGGGCATGAGAAAAAGTTGGGTACCTTTTTATTTATTACATGCATTTTGACGAATTATTTCATACTGCTATAGAGCTTTTTCAGGTTTAATTTTTCCCAAGATAGATAAAATTTATCTAAATTAAAGTTGAAAAAAAAATATTACATATTAAAGTTCAGAAAAAATAATTTAATAGGCAAAAAATGAGTGAAAAAATTGTGGGAATGCTGACAAGTTACCGAGGTTTAAATCAAAGTGACTGGCTATGGAAACAAACTCCCCATAGTTTTGGTAGGTGGGGAAATATAATTATGGATGCAAATCATCCCCAACCAGATTTCCTCCTAATGTATCAGTTTGATTTTCCCCGTAAAACAAAACAAGGATTATCATGGCGGGAATATATAAAGCATTTATATAAACCTCAAAAAACAGAACCAGATATTAGAGAAAAATTGCGTGGAGTCTCTAAGGAAAAAACTATTTATTCACTTAGAGAACCACCTCTAGATAAAGTAGTAGAATACAATAAATTCAATTATGAACAAGCAAAAATTTATTGTAGTTATGTTTCTGGACCAGATAATTTTGCACCAGTTCCAGATTATATGCCTGCTATTTGATATGTAGGTAATTCATTTCGAGAATTGAATGAGATGGGAGTGCCAGAAAAATTGAAAACTTGTAGTTTGATTACTTCTGGTATTAGTCGTACAATTAACCATCGTCAACGTCTGGCATTTCTGAAATTTTTGCAGGAGAGTGGGTTTAAGTTTGATTTGTATGGTCGTGGTTTACCAGACTGGGCTAAAGCTTCAGGAGAGGTTCAAAATAAATGGCACGCAATGGCCCCTTATTATTATAATCTCTCTATAGAAAATTATGCTGATAGTGATTTGTATGTCAGTGAGAAATTATGGGATGCTTTACTATCTTGGTGTTTGCCAATTTATTACGGTGGTTCAGCAGCAGATAAGTTATTGCCGCCTGGTAGTTTTTTGAGGCTACCAAGTATGGATGAAAAAGGACTATCATACATAAAAGATGTGACTTCTACTCCTGATGCTTGGCATGAGGCTAAACATGCAATTGCCGAGGCTAGGCAGATTATTCTTCACAAACTTAATCTACTCAATTGGTTATCTGAATTGGTCACAAAATTTTCCTAATGAAGTTATTCTTATTTAGTATAAACTTACTTCAAACAAAGGAGTAACTGAAAAGATGAGTCAGGGAAGTCAAAAGAATAACTCTTTTTGTTTTTGTACTGTAGCCTTTGGAAAAAATTATATACATTTGTCTAAACTACTGGCCGATGATTTACATAAATTTGCACTAGGTCGCAATTTTATTATCTTCACTGATAATCCATTGGAATTTAAGGATAAATCTAACGTTCAAGCAATTAAGCACTGGTGCAGAGGAGTCCTTCCATATAATGAAAGAAGATTTGCTATTTATTATAGTCTTTCGATTTTTAATTCTGTAATTTACTTGGATGCCGACGTGAGAATTTTTTCCCCTCTTACAGTTGAGTTAGATTTTTATCCAGGTTTAACTGCACGTAGCTGTGGAAGTATGGAGAAGCACTTAAAGACGCAGTTTGATAGACCATTATTTTCAGCTTCTAAGGCCAAGAAAAAAGCTGTAATAGATAAAATGGCGGAGCAGGTGGGTGTAGACCTTTATTCTCAACAAGTGAAATTTATTAACGAATTTTTGTTTGTGGTTACAGCTTATGAAGGACGAGAACTTGATTTTTTGAAATTGTGGGGAGAACTTGCTATTTATGCTGGTATCTTAGGAATGCATAAACACCCTACTTATGCTATGGCTCTAGCAGCGTTCAAAACAGGTTTCCCTATTTACTACAGTGAAATGAATGGTCTTGATTTCTTTGACGATAGAATAGAAAAAGTTAAAATCAGTAAAGGACAATCTGTACCAGAGGCTAGGCAAAAATACTTTGCTCAACAATATAACATAGAAAAAAAATCTCAAACAATTCTAGAACGTCTCATAAAACGGATTTTTAGTTGGTTATCTTTAAAATACAATTTCATCGGTGTTAGGCTTATATATTACCTTAATTCTTCTATACTTAAAGATTATCCTAGTAGTTAAACAAGAGACTTTTGGCAATATGTCTGAGAACTTAAAAAGTAAGTTATAATTCAAAATTGACAAGATCCTTAATTACTTACTTTTAATGAAAAATTTATTTCCCATCATAGTTTTTAATAGCTTGAGATTGGCGTATTGAAATGAGTTTTCTATTATTAATGAACAAAGAATACCTAAACTCCATCAAAGAATTTACTTTTTGATTGTTAAAAATGAATCAAACAGATGGTATTAAGATTTAATATTGGAGTATAATTTAAGCATATCGTACCGAAAAAAATTATCTAGAATGAGTCAAAAAAATGGATGGTATTTGTACTCTTGGAAATGATGTTGTTTATGACCAACTTGTGGCACTGCTAAACAGCATAGAAGCAATTCAAGGGCCTGAAGTACCAGTATGTGTTTATCCCTATAATGACAATACTGAAAAAATTAAGGCTGAAATTGCTAAGAGACCTAATGTAGAGTTGTATAGCGATCGCAAGTCAATTGAAAAGTGGGATAAATTTGTTCGTGATGTTTGGGACACTCATCCCACCGCTCGTCAACGTTGGAGTGAAGTAGGTAGTAGATCTTATCATCGAATTGGTACTCATCGTCGTTACGCTGCATTTGATGGACCTTTTGAGCGCTTCATTTATATGGATGCTGACACTATATTAATGTCTCCCTTAGATAGAATTTTTCAGCAACTTAATCAAAATGATTGGGTTATTTATGATTTTCAATATAAAGATTTAACTCATGTTTATGATGTCTCTTCTACTAAAATGAAAAAATTATTTACTTCAGAACGTCTTGCATCTGAGGTATTTTGTTCTGGATTTTATGGTAGTAAAAAAGATATATTTGATGCAGAAAAAAGAGATTGGTTACTGAGTAAATTCCAAGATGGTGAGGCTGAAGTTTTATATCCAATGGCTCCTGACCAAACAATTCTCAATTATATGGTTATGCGGTTAAATTTGAAAGTAAATAATTTGGCTATTAGTCTGTCTCCAAATGAAAGAACAGGTAACAGTGTTACTTCAAAACATTTTGAAGAGCAAGACCATATTGTTTATGATCGTGGTAAGCGGTTAACATATCTCCACTATATTGGAGTTTCATCAAAAGCATTTGCAAAAATTTGTGCTGGGGAAAATATAGATATTCCTTATCGGGATATATTTTTGCATTATCGATATCTCCATGAACCAGAAAAACGCCCAGTATTTACGACTAAACCAAAACCATATAAAACTACACCTAATCTTTTTCAGCGTGTTTTAAAGAAACTAAAATTAACTCACAAATAGAGAAAAATCTGATGAGTCGTGGCATATATATTACTGCAAATGACAAAGCCCTCGAACAGGGTATTGCCCTATTAAATAGCATCCGTAAATATGATAGGGATACACCAATTATTTTGATTCCCTATGATGATAATTATCAAATAGTCGCAGAACTTTTTTCAAAAGATTATGGAGTTACAATTTATCAAGATTTAGAATTTATTGAGAGATTATCAAACAAACTACAACAAATTTTTGGAAATAAATTCTTTGCTCGACCAAATCAGTTTCGTAAGCAGGTTTGTTGGTTTGGAGAATTTGATGAGTTTTTATATATAGATACAGATATTGTAGTTTTTGATAGAATTATTGATAATCTTAACTATCTAAATGAGTATGATTTCTTGTGTTTTGATTATCAACATTTAGGAGGGATTAAGAATATCTTTACTCCAGAGATTTATCAAGTTTTTAGCAAAGAAGAACTTCTGGAAACTTTTAACGGAGGATGGTGGGCATCCAAAAAAAATTTGATTTCAGAACAAGATTTGTATGAGACGTTTACTGAATGTGCAGCTCATCCAGAATACTTTGATTTTTCTCAGAAAACTTCCGATCAACCAATTATTAATTATATGATATTGAAGCGAATTAAAAAGCGTTTCAATATTATTAATAGACCAGAAAAAGCACCTGGAAGTTGGGCAGGTACATCGCATTTTTATCGAGAAGGTGATCGACTGATAGATTCAAATGTGAATCAACCTTTAGAATATCTACATTGGGCAGGAATTCGGATTCAACCAGGTTGTCCTTATTGGGATATTTGGGAGTATTATAGATATTTGGGGGAAGCTAAACCTACTTACTATCCTCAGACAACTGAAAAGAATAAAAGTCTAGGAGAAAAATTTATTGATAAACTCAAAAATATAGCTCGGCATATCAAGAGAAGTTAAGGTCATTTCAGTTATCAGTGTTATACTTAAAATTACTTCCTAATTGTTCCACTTATTCAACCCAAATAACTTTAAGCATTTCTTGTTGTTATAAAATTTCCAGGTAAAAATATGACTCAGAAACAAAAAAACTTTTGTTTTTGTACTTTAGCACTAGGGCAAAGATATCGCGATATAACAAAGGAGTTAGTTAAAGATTTAGAAACAAATGCTCCAGGAATTTCACTGGTAATTTATACAGAGAAACCTAATGATTTTAGTAGCCATAAAAATGTAATAGCTTTTAAACATCATCAACAAGGTATTCTACATTGTTATAACGATAAAAGAGTTGTCTGCCAAAAAGCAATATCATTATTTCCAGTAGCTATATATATAGATGCTGATACTAGAATTTTAGAATCACTACCAGAAGATATTGAATGGAAACCAGGAATTACTGGACGGCATAAAAATTTAGTAGAACATGTTTCAAAATATCGTGCTTCTAGTTTACCAATATTGCAAAAGTTGGCAGATAAGCTAAATATTTATGATGAGTCATTTAATAGTAGTAGATGGATAGGGGAAGCTTTATTTATTATCGTTAGAGATAATGGTAAAGAAATAGAATTTTTGGAAACTTGGGGGAAGATTTCTAAGTATGCAGAATTGAGAGGAATGCACGCTGGAGAAGGTAGTTTAATGGGATTAGCTGCTACAAAAGTTGGATGGGTTATTAATAGTGAAGCATGGCAAAAAATTAGTAGGGTGACTCAGCACTGGGATGCTTCTCGTAGTAAACCAAAAGCAACTTATTGGGATAGGTTACAAAAAAGAATCGGTTATCATTATCGTTTAAATAAATCTAGAATAATGGCTTTAAGAGATTTTGAATTTTATTATAAATGAGGATTTTTTGATTACTCATAGTTTAAATCCAGATTAGACTAAGGTAGGTTGTAAAATATATGCCCAAATAACTCTCTTCCCTTAATATTGATAGTTGTGTATATGACTTATAGTTATTTAAAATAAGAATGAAATACTTTTTCTTCTGAAACTCAGTTATAGCAATAAATATTTGTATCAACCTCAATAAAAAAAACTAGATTTAAAAAAGGCAATACTATTTTTACTTGTAGGTAATTATCAATCTTACTCAAACAGGACTTATGCAAAGACACTATATATAGCGCATGACAATTTCGACGAACTTCACGCTTTGTCACGTGCGTTAGCGGAGCTTTGCGTTAGCAATCGCCTAACTATTTTTATTCAAAAACCAATAGTAATTCAAGTCAAATAACCTTCATTTTAATTGAAGGATGTTTCAATTGGTCGGTTAGATATTTTGACAATAATCCGTGCTTAACTTGATAAATACTTTGGTCTATTAATATCAGTGGAAATTAAAAATTTAGACTACTTAGGGCTAGTAGTTGGTAGAATCTATGAAATTTAATTTTTATTTTTGTTAAAATTACAGATATAGTCGTTTCAATTAAAATTGAGACAAGTTTTTATTGCTCTGAAAGTCTTTCAGGGGAATAATTGTTTTATTCTTAATTAAAACAACTATAAATAGTAATTTTGTATTGGAGAGAGAAATTTTTTCTAACTCCATCCTCAATTATTATTATCCTTTAAGTTCAACAATACCAACTCTTTCAATAGCAGCACTAGCTTTAACACGATCGCTAAGTGCAATAGTTTTCCAAGCATACTTCATATCTTCGGAAAAATAAATATCATCTAATAAAACAATTCCATTAGGAGCTAGCCTAGCAACAACAATTTCAAACTGCGAAAAAACAAATTCACTGGTATGTATCGCGTCAATAAACGCCATATCTATTTGGCGATCGCTCCCCAGATAAGCATCTATATTATCTTCAAAAGTTCCATTAACTAACTGAAATCTATTGCTAATTCCAGATAAGTTTTTCCTAGCAATTTCTGCCCAAACCTCATTAGGATCGAAACTCAGTAATTCTCCAAAATTATTACCTTCTAATCCTGAAAGCCAATACATTCCTGAAACACCAAATGCCGTACCAAATTCTACCACAACGGAAGGTTTTCTTTTTTGCACCAGGTGAGCATAAAAATCACCTACTTTGGCTTGAGTTCGCACTTGATTTGCTGTACGAGTTGCTTCTTTCACATCCCTGGGGTAATTTTGCAGATTTTCATATCCTTCCCAAAGCGGTTTAGGACCGAGTTGGTTAGCAAGATGTGCTAATTCTTCTATTTTTTCCCTCATCAAAGCTTTGGGAATGGGGACAATTGGTCCTTTGAAGTTATCTAAAAGCCAGCTATCTTCTTTCTTAATCCAATTTATCTCTAAAGACTGGGGGGAAATAGCTTTTTGTAATTGTTTGGTGTATTTATTTTTTATGTGTCTCAAAGAGTCACGTTTTTTTCAGGAATAATTGTCTTAACAACTGATTTAAAAATATTCATTTTCTTGAGTTTATAACGACTTCATCCACTCCCACTCTTGCCTCAAACCTTCAGTCAAAGAAACCTGCGGTTGATAACCCAAAATTTTCCTATATGAAGAAATATCTGCACTAGTATGACGAGCATCTCCCCTAGCTTTTTCCACAAAATTTTTCTTAATTGGACGTCCTACTATTCCCTCCATTATATTAATAACTTCTGCTAATACAACCCGACTACCCCCACCTATATTAAATATCTCACCTATTGCTGATGGTACTATAGCTGCTAATAAATTAGCTGCTACTGCATCACCAATAAAGGTAAAGTCTCTAGTTTGCTGACCATCTCCATAAATAGAAATTGGTCTATCTTGTAAAATTCACTGAAAAAAAATTATGAAAGGCTACATCAAGAGATAACTAATTATTCATCTATATCTATGGAAATTGAGCAAATAAATTTAAGTGATTTTTTAAATGCAAATGGGTTTATTGTGTTAGGAAGACATAAGTTTGGAACTTCTTAATGGTACTTATACAAAAAAATAGTAAAAAATAGACTCAAATATAGATAGCCAGAGGCTTTTACGTCAAAAAGGTATGATTCCTTTATAACCGACATTCCGCAGATCTTCATACATCTTTATGTATATTTACATTTTCAAAGAAACTTATAGGAAAAACCTTCATTCTAGAACTGAATATCAATAAAATTTATCAATAACTAATTTTCTCAGAAAAAATTAGTTACAATTCTTTATAATAGTTAAAATTAATGCCCATAGCTATAAGGCTTTCAGGGAGAGCATTCAGGGCGATAGATTAATAAAACTTATAAATTCAATGTTAAGAAGTGGGGAATGTGGATTATACTCGTTCAAAATTATATTTAGGAATAAGGATCAAATATGATCCACAAATATTGGCCCTTGAGTATTTCACTAAAAGGTTCCTGTACAGGAAATCTGGAGGTTAATAAATCCTCGTTCCTTAGAGGAGTTTAAAGAACAGGGAACGGGTTGAGGATGTTTTCTTTTTTTCTTTCTTTCTTGTCGCCCTTTCATCTGGGATCTTCACTGTTGTTTTTTTAAGTTCTAAAATACTATGCCAGGTTTAATTGGTTTTACTCGGTCTGATGCGCTTTACGATTTTTCTCCAACTTATTTAAAAAAAATGGTAGAGATGACCATCCATGGCTCTTTTTATCGGCAGGATGAGTTATTCTCTGATGAAGCAGTTTGTGCGACTCGTTCCCATGTGAATGTAATTCAAACAGATGACCAACCATACCAAGATGGAGAGGTTTTAGTCTGGTTGGATGGGGAGTTTTACAAGCAGGATAAGCTCTTTAGTCAGTATAACTTATCTCAACAAACAGATCCCGTTTTACTGGCATCTTTGTATCGACAAACTGAGGGTTTAAACTTTTTGCGATAGGTTGAAGGGGTTTATGTCGCTTGTTTGTACGATCGCAGAAAACAAAAACTCTATTTAATAAGCGATCGCTACGGGATGGGTCGTCTCTACTGGACAGTGTACCAAAATGCCCTTGTTTGGACGGGGGAACTGAAGTCCCTTTTGTCTCTTCCTAACTACCAACCCAAAATCGACCGCGCTCCGATGGAAGACTTTTTGGGGCTACGATATATGATTGGAGATCGCTCTTGGTTTGAAAATGTCGAACTCCTCCCTGCAGCAACCGTTTTTACCTGGGACATCCCAGGAAAAACCCTCTCTCGAAATCGTTATTGGGGATGGGATGAACTTACTCCCCTCACTACTCCTCCCCCAGAAAGCGAAGCCGTGGAAACCCTCGGACATTTATTCGTTGATGCTGTACAAAGTCGGGTTTATCCTGGAGAAAGAGTAGGACTTACCCTTAGTGGAGGACTAGACTCCCGTGCTATTTTAGCGGCCATGCCCGATCATAGTCATCCCGTTAATACTATTACCCATGGTCGTAAAGACTGTGAAGATTATCGCATTGCTGCCCAAGTTGCTGCAATTGCAGGAGATAACAGTTATTTTGCCGAAATGAATGCTGAAAATTGGCTATTTTCTAGGGTAAAAACCATCTGGGAAACCGATGCCTACGGTAGCTTTATTCATTTTCACTTTTTGTCATCATTAACCCAAATTAAAACTCAAGACTTATTTAACATAAATTTACATGGAGCATGGGGAGATGTAACTGCAATGAATATTTTTGATGGTCTAAAATTTCCTGATGTAGTTAACAAACGCTTAGGATTAGAAAAATTTGCTCTTTCTTTACAGCATAAAAATTCAGTTTTTGAGAGAATGAATAATTATTTTAAATTGTGCCATTCTTCTCCTCATATTATTTGGATGGACCATCGCATTCGTCGCTTTATTTTCAAAGATATTAATGTTAGCTTAGTACAGGGTATAGAAACAAGAGCTCCTTTTATAGATTGCTCTTTACAGGACTTTTTATTTACTCTAAGTTCTACTTTTTCCGAAGATTCTAATCTTTATAAACCTATGCTTTGTCAGTTTTTTCCGAAATACTATCAAACCATTCCTTGGCAAAGTACTGGAGAACCGATTAGTCCCCCAAATTTCACACGTCAGGTTCAAAAAAAATTAGTGCAATTCCAAACCAAAGTCACTGGCAAATTAAACCAATTTGGATTATCCTTCCCTCAAGCAAATTCCTCGAAAAAACGAAAACCTGACAAAGACTATGCCAATTATGCGGAATGGATGCGTCAAAATCCCGCTTATTCCCTCTATCAAACAATTTTAGAAAATCCCAATGCCCTTTATCCTGAATATTTATCTCCTGAAGAAACCAAAAAAATCAAACAAAACTGGCAACGTCATTTAAACGGCGAAGACTTAGGCGATAGCGTCAGTCTGGCCTTAACACTTGAACTATGGCTGCAACAGGTTTTTAATCAAAAATATCGTACTGGGGAGTGATGATATTCTCCCTATCAAACTCTGAAAGTATCTGTGCAAGGAATTTTCGATTATGTTCGAGGATGAGATGCCCTGCTTTTTGTTGTAGCAGTTGGCAATTTTTTTATGAATAAAGCGATCGTATCCACTCCCACTCTCGCTTCAAACCTTCGGCCAAAGAAATCTGGGGTTGATAGCCCAAAATTTTCTGTGCTTTAGAAACATCGGCACTAGTATGACGAGCATCTCCCCTAGCTTTTTCTACAAAATTTTTTTTAATTGGACGTCCTACTATTTGCTCCATGATATTAATAACTTCTGCTAATACTACCCGACTACCCCCACCTATATTAAATACCTCACCTACTGCTAATGGTACTGTAGCGGCTAATAAGTTAGCTGCGACTGCATCGCTGATAAAGGTAAAGTCTCTAGTTTGCTGAGCATCTCCATAAATAGAAATAGGTTCATCTTGTAAAATCCACTTAAAAAATTTATGAAATGCCATGTCAGGTCTTTGCCGGGGACCATATACTGTAAAGTAGCGTAAATAGACGCAGGGCACACCAAAATTATGATGATATAACTTGCCTAATTGTTCTGCTGCTAACTTAGTAATTCCATAAGGAGATACTGGTTGAGGACAAACAGTTTCTGGGGTGGGGAAAGTTTCAGCATTACCATATACAGAAGAACTAGAAGCATAAACTAATCTTTTCAAATTAGGAGCATCTTTAGCAGCTTCTAAAATTATTTGAGTCGCATCTATATTACGTTCTGTATAATCAAAAAAACCTCCACCCCAACTAGCACGAACTCCAGCTTGAGCAGCTTGATGATAAATTATGTCTACATCTACAAGTAATTCTGACCAATTTAAAGACTGAATATCATTTTCTATTAATTGAAAAGCGGGATGGTCTTGAAATTGAGAAATATTCTGACGCTTCAAAGTAGGGTTATAGTAATTATTAAACTCATCTATTCCTATTACTTTGTTATCTTGATTTAATAGAGTTTCTGCTAAATGAGATCCAATAAATCCACCTACTCCTGTAACTATAGTATTACTCATTTTTGTTTGGGTATATTATTATTTTTATTCACATTGAGATGGATCATAACTTATAATTAGGTACTAACAGAATTTTTTTAGTACATTTGAGCAAGGACTAAACTTAAGAGTGATAAGAATTTCCTAACCATTTTAGGGGTACTATATATGTTCAAAATATTCTAATGTTGATGGGAAAATTTCAATTCTTGTCGTTTATACCCTGTTCCATCTTATCTAAAATTTTAGTAAGTTGAATCCAAACAACTAACCCAGTTCCTATAGTTAAAGGTAAACAGATAGAATAAGCAACTAAATTAGTAAATCCAAATAACTGCAAGCTTGAGGATAAAAAAATTAATGCTCCACTAGCAATACCTAAATAAGGAATTTGTAATGTTAATCCTCTCATGGTAACTATATTGCAAGTAGCAGGATTTTCTGACCAATCTTGAACCAATTTCTTAATTAATCTAGCAAATACTACTCCTGAAGACAAGCTCATCAGCAAACCAACTGCAATTAAAAGATAGGGAGGTTGAGGTAAATTGTACACTAATGTTTCCTTTGTTTCCTTGATTTATACTAATTATTTATGTAGTAATTAAGACTGCTGAATAAGAGAGTTAGTAGGTAGAAAAGTGTTTTATTGATTTTCTAGAGTTGACTACAAAAATAGCTAAATTAATATTTATCTGTAATATCAAACCCCTTTGTAAGTAGGATTTTATCAGAAACTGGGTTTGTGAGATACAAATAAATATCGGTATGATAGAGTATCTAATACTTTCCCCAGTTTCTATGTTTTGAGTCCTAATTCTTTGCTTGAGAATTTGTTGTGGCCATGACAGAGGGTAAAATTGCCGCTGCTCTCTGTGTAGAAAACTCTGCTAGAGCGCCCAGGGCAAAATTAAACAAACGACTTGGTTGTAAATCATCTTGAATTAAATCCCACAAACGACTAACTTCTTCTGTGTGAATCCGATCATCTTCTATTATTGCTAGTATTAATTGTTTTCGGAGAAATTCACCTTCTTCGCTCAAAAGATATTGTAAACCTAATTGGGCAGTAGGTAATATATCAAAATTTTGGTCTGTTCGAGCTATGCCAATCAAGTTTTCTAACCTTTGCCACTGAAACTTTCCATCTTTAAACAATACCTCAATCAAACGCCGACGTAAGCCAGGGGACTCACCTTTTAATAACCTTCTCGCTACATAAGGATAAGCGACATCTACAATTTTGAAATTTGGATTTAGGGAAAGAGCTAATCCCTCTTCAGTAACTAGAGAACGAATAATTAGAGCAAACTTAGCAGGTACCCGGAAAGGATATTCATACATTAACTCTGAGAACTTATCTGTAATTGTCTTAAAGTTAAAATCTTTAACTTTCTCACCCATAATATTGCCCAGCACCATTTCTAGAGCTGGTATAATTGGCTGAATATCTGCATCAGGTGCCAAAAAACCAAGCTTGACAAAATCTTTAGCCAACTCCTGATAGTCTTTATTGATTAAATGAATTACTGAGTCAACCAAGGTTTCTTTAATATCTTGCTCCAATTGATCCATCATGCCAAAATCAATGTAGGCCATTCGACCATCTGTTAAGGCAAATAAGTTACCGGGATGGGGATCTGCATGAAAAAAGCCAAACTCTAGTAATTGACGTAAACCGCTAGTTACACCTGCTGTGATTAGGGTATCAGTATTAAGACCTGCTCCTTGAATTTGTTTTGTATCTAATAATTTTAGACCATCAATCCATTCTAGGGTCAAAACATTGGTAGTAGTATAATGCCAATATATTGATGGTACTTTGACACTTGGGTCATCTGCGAAATAGGTAGCAAATCTTTCTGCGTTATGCCCTTCGTTTATATAGTCAATTTCTTCAAATAGTTTTGTGCCAAATTCATCTACAATTAGGGATAAATCATGGCCGAGATTTAAAGGCAACCAGGGAGATAACCAACTTGCTCCCCACCGCATTAAGAATAAATCAAGAGTTATAATTGGCAGTAAGTTGGGTCGTTGAACTTTTATTGCTACACTTTCGCCGCTCTGAAGGCGTGCCTTATAAACTTGACCTAGACTAGCTGCTGCAACTGGTCTGGGAGAAACTTCTCTATATATATCGTTAATATTTTGGCCTAGTTCTGTCTCTATAATTGAGATGGCTATCTGATTATCAAAAGCTGGTAACTGATCTTGCAGTTTTGTTAGTTCTTCTAAGAAGTCCTTACGAATTAAATCTGGTCTTGTGGATAGTGCTTGACCTACTTTAATAAATGTTGGTCCTAAGTTGGTTAGTATTTTTCGCAGTTGAGTTGCTCTCTCAGGGGTATCTTCAACTTTTTTATATCGCCATTTGTCCCACAAAATTCCTAAAACAAAACTGGTAAAAGAAAAGAAGATAACCAGAAATCTCCACATTACTAACCAAAGACGATAATAATAGTACTTAGCGATCGCTTCTGGATCGTACCGTCTTGTTGAACTAAGGTGATTTTGCCCCACTTTTAATATTTTCCTCTTATAATTTTATATTTTTTTTAATGGTAAATTTTCAGTAATTCAGAAGGTATAGCCATTTGTAAAACTCAACACTGAAAACTCAAAGCTCAAAAGTTATATTTGAGCAAAAAATTAGGTCTCCTAAACTTTTTAAAGGCTTCAAAAAAATCTACTTCAATATTTAAAGCTTTTGACTTCACAGGCCGGCGCTAATTACTGAAATTACTAAGTTTTAGTTGCCAAAATTCTTCTTCTAACGCGATTTACCAATGTCGGCGCTTTTAATGGTTAGTTCTATATGTAAAAAAATTTGATCCATTTTTCCTAAATTAACTTTTATTTATTTTTATTGAGTATAGTATACAAAACTACAAATTTCCCAAATAAATATTTATTTAAGTAGTTGTGCAAAATTAATTAAACATCTATACAAACTGATTTTTTTCCCTTAATCACAAGGGTGGATAATTTTTAAAGTAAAATAATTTTGTAATGGTACTCAAGTAAATATTAAATTTAAAACTATGATCACAAAAGTTGCTCAATATACACATAATAAAAACAACTTATAATTTATGACTTCTTGGTGGATTCGGCATTAGTTCTTGCAAACAATCTTTCAAAGCATATATAACTTGCTCTTGTTGTGGAGTGGAAAGTTCAGGAAAAATAGGCAAGGACAAAACCTGATGGCACACTTGTTCTACTACTGGCAATTGATAGTTTACCAAAGATTTGTAAACAGGTTGTAAATGTAAAGGTGTAGGATAGTAAACCGCTGAACCTATTCCCCTATTTTGTAAATTATCATGAACTAAATCACGCAAATAATTAGAAAAATGAGATTTTGTCGTAGTTTCTAACTGTTTACTTTTAAGCATAATTGTGTATTGATTCCAAACACATCTACTTCCAGATAACTCTTGAGGAGGAACTACAGCAGTTATAGTACTAAAAAATTTATGGTAATGATTTGCTAATTTACGACGTTGTTCGTTCCAACTATCTAATAATGGTAATTTTATTTGCAGAATTGCAGCTTGTATGGTATCTAGACGACTGTTAATACCAATGTCTTGAGAAAAATATTTGGCAGACTGTCCATGATTTTTTAGTATTCGCGCTTGAGAAGCGATCGCTGCATTATTTGTGGTCAGAGCTCCCCCATCTCCAAAAGCTCCTAAATTTTTAGTAGGAAAAAAACTAAAACAACCAACATCACCAAAACTCCCGACTTTTTTCTGGTGCCATTCTGCTCCTGTAGCTTGGGCACAGTCTTCAATAACTATTAAATTGTGGGCACGAGCGATCGCCATTAACTGTGTCATATCTAAAGGTTGACCAAATAAATGTACTGGCAAAATAGCTTTTGTTTTTTCAGTTATCGCTAGCTCAAGTTTTTGAAGATCTAAGTTAAAAGTCTGGGGGTCAATGTCAATAAAAATTGGAGTTGCTCCTACTGCACTAATGACTTCAGCAGTAGCAAAAAAAGTGAAAGGAGTAGTAATTACTTCATCCCCAAGCCCAATATTCATAGCTCGTAAAGCTAGAAACAGAGCATCAGTGCCAGAGTTACAGGATACACAATGAGATACATCTATGTATTTAGCAAATTCTTGTTCAAACTCATCAACAATAGAACCGCCAATATAACGACCAGAGCTAAGTACCTCTTGAACTCTAGTATTTACTTGTTCTTTGATTATTTCATACTGTTGTGTTAAATCTAGGGGGGGAACATTAGCCATATCAAAAGTAATGAATTATAGTATTAAATTATAGTAATAATTGGCGAAATTATCAATAATCTAAGTTTTAAATAAAGTAGTAACGGGGAAAGATAATTTTCGATTCAACCTTTATCTTAAAGGATCTAGAGGTTTTTCTCAAAAAAAACGTGGCATAAAAATTTTCGTATTACTTTGGAGATACTCCCGAGTTTAGTCGATATTACTGTGCATTGTTAGTATTAATTAATAATTGAGTAAGTACACAAAATTAATTACACATTTTTCAAACTTCATCCTCTATGTTACAAACCTCATACTAAAATCTGGATATAAAGCAGGCCTGTCCCATCGTCCTATACCTTATTGCAACAGGTATAACTTTTGAAAATACTCTCTCAAATGGTGCGGATATTAATATCACATCTATGGAAGTGGAGTTTTTTTTGATCTGATTGTATCAGAATTTTGCTCAAGGTTATTATAAGGGTAAGATATCAGACCCAAGTTTTTGGTAAAAGTTTTTGTTCAGTGATAGTTGATTTCAACTGTATGAAATTTTGTTATGGATATAATTAGATTAACACTTAGTGATGTAGCTATGGCTTTAGGACTTATTGCTATAACTATGGGTCTATCAGCTTGGCAAAAATTAGGATTAGAATGGCAACTATTAATAGCCACAATTCGTACTATTGTACAATTAATATTTGTTGGCTATGTATTAACAATAGTATTTACAATTAAACAACCTTGGTTAATTCTTGCTGTTTTAATAGTTATGTTAACAGTTGCTTCTGTAGTTTCTAGAAATAGAATTAGTCAAAAAATACCTCAATTATTACTTTTAGTTTGGAGTTCTATTTTAACGAGTACAACTTTAAGTATTAGCTATACAAATTTATTGGTAATTAAACCTGAAAATTGGTATGAACCTCAATATTTAATTCCTTTAGTGGGAATAGTATTAGGAAATGGGATGAATGCAGCAGCGATCGCTGGAGAAAGACTTGTCAGTACAATTAACTCTAATTCTGTAGAAATTGAAACTTATTTAAGCTTAGGATCAACCCCTGAACAAGCAATTGTTAAATACAGAAAAGATGCTATTCGTGCTGCATTAATACCTACTTTAAATTCAATGATGGTAATTGGAATTGTCACCCTTCCTGGTATTGTTACTGGTCAGTTATTAAGTGGTATTAATCCTCTGGATGCTGTAGCATATCAAATGTTAATTATGTTTCTTTTGACTTTTGCAAATTTAGTTACAACTTTATTAGTTACTTACGGTTTATGTAGACAATTTTTTAATCAAGATGCCCAACTTAAAAATTTATAAGTTTGAGGAATTATTAATAAGTATAAACAATGTATTGTTAATATTTATTCAAATATTGACTCAGAATTAGGTCTTTCGGCCACCCCTGAGTTGAGGTTATATCTTTCATCTAAAACTGATAGCTAAAACCAGACAAGAGTCGCATCAAGTTCCTGAAAGTGACTTCAATTTTGAAACGCCAACTGTAAGCAATTCAAATTTCTGCTACAGATAAAGTGATATCAGTTAAAAGCAGAATTATTTGTTTTCCCTCCAAATATACAATTAATACGAAGCGCACTGTTTGAATGGGATAGTCCTAATGTAAGTCTATATAGCTATATCTAAGAGATATAATTATACCGTAAACTGGTAAAGTGTCTGTAGTCTAGCAGTCTTTTTTGTCAAACAAGTTACCTAATTTAACTCAGATGGGGGAGATGGGAATTTTACCATGAGTACATTTGAGCAGTGGTGGTGGTAAAGGAAATTTACCTACGATCATTTACCTACCCTACTCTAATATTAAGTGCAACTTGTGGATCCTAAACTCTTCAATTAAGTGTTTCGAGGGAAATTTTGCATCAAGGATAATTAAGGGACAAAAAGCTTGAAGAGTTCGTGATAATGGATAGCTTTTTAAGGATGGGTGTTCTAAAACTGTACCTCATATATTAAAGAACTGCTATGACTTATTTTTGTAATAGGATAAATTTGGATAAAGTTGAAAAGCATTTTGATAATAAGTGGAAGCTTCATCTAATTTTCCTTGTTTCTCTAAAAGCACTGCTAAGTGATAGTGAGTCCAGGAAAAATCAGGTTTGATTTTGATAGCTTGATAGTAAGCTTCTACTGCTTCTTTGTAGAGATTATTTTCTGCAAAAATACTACCTAGGGTATGATAATAAGCCCAATATTTTTGAGGATTAATTCCAATTGCTTGAGCATAATTAATCAAAGCTCTATCTAATTTTCCTTGCTTTTGTAATAGATATCCTCTTTGATTATAATATTCTTCTGTATAATTTTCTGGTTGTTTTTTTGATTTGCCTACAACTGAAATATTGTGATTATTTTGATTCTCATTGTTATAACCTAAGAAATCAATAATACTTGAGTTACATTCGCGGATAATTTCCATTTGTTCAGCGTTTAAAAACTCAGAATAAGGGCGTTGATTATCTCTGAAAAATATTTTGGCTTTTGGTAAATATCCATCGAATGGTATATTTAATTTATCACATATAAAAGTTAAATCTGAGAGAAGACTTTCATACTTACCAACAAAACCAACTACTGCTTTATCGTTGATTGTGTAAATGTGCCAGTTATTGTTTGTAGATGAATTAGGATAATAGTTATTTTTCAGCCAGTTATCAAATTTAATAGGTTTGTTTTGTTTACTAAAATAGTAAACAGATATAGCTCTATCAAAAGGATTTCTTTCAAAACAAAACTTATAGTAGGTATTCCAAATATAAGGTTCTATTTTTAGAACTTCTTGAGAAGTAATGTGATTAAAATATTTTTGATATACATTTCCCTGAGCATCAAAATCTAAATGATTTTGTGGTTTTTTTCCGAGAAGTTTTCTGATAGCTTCATCTTGCAAACTAATAGGAGTTATTATGTCATCATTACCACAAAATCTAGATAAAGATATTTAAACTGATGTACCAGCAGTTTTTTTAGTTTTTAGGAAAATAAATTTATATTTGTGGGATATGATCATAATTACAAAATAAAATTAAAAAAGTTATATAATTAAGCGATCGCTTTTTTGTCAAAGTCATTGTTAATAATCAAGTAGCATCAAAAGGAAGAGCTTGATATACTTTAAAACAACTGGCGAAATAATAACTGGCCAAATGAAATTAAAGTTGTTTAAATATAAAAACACAAGCAAGTAGTACCATGAATCTGCTTATAAACGTTCATGTAGTTGATGACACTAATGTAGGAGATTTATTCTCTTCTCCATTGAAATATTTCGAGTTTCCTCAATCTACCACAATCACTATTGATATTCGTTATCTTGATCAAGAATTAGCAAAAATTGCACAACAGCTTCAGAATGGTAGTCTAGGAGACTACAATTGTCTTTGCTTTATTGTAGGTGGAGGTGGAGTCCTGTTCCCCCGTTTTGTCAACAATTTTGTGGCCTTGCAGCAATTTAAAGCCCAGTATCAAAATCAGATCCCTATTAAGATCATAACCTGGGGTATTGGCCAACAAATTTATCGCACAGGCCTTGATCGTCAGCATTACTATCAAGACTTTGACTACTCAGAATATTTGCAAGGGTTTGACCTGTGTGGAATACGTGATTTCGAGCATCCAAACCCTAATTATCATTGGGTTCCCTGTGCTAGTTGTATGAGTGATCAGTTTGATAAACCTCGTTCGGTGCAGCATGAATTTGTGATCTTTTCCCACAAAAAATTTGAGATTAAATTAGATAAGTTCCCTCGTATGACTAATGGCACCCATAAATTTAGTAAAGTTTTAGACTTTTTAGGATCAGGGGAAACTATTTTAACTAGTTCTTACCATGGAGCCTACTGGGGCACCTTATTAGGTCGTAAAGTTCTGGCCTTTCCTTTCAGTAGCAAGTTTTATACTCTGAAGCATCCTGCTGTTAACTTTGTAATAGACAGTTGGCAGACATCCAGACGAGAACTAAAGGTTTTGGGTAAGCAACTCTACGACTTTGGCTATAGCAAGCACTTTAGCTGTAACACAAAAGGATGGCATGATGCATTAGTGGGTTGTCAAGTCTATTCCAACTTGCTCCAAGCCTACCGTGATCGTAGTCAATGGTATTACCACGAAGTTGTAAGTCATTTGAGCTAGGATCGTTACATTGATGCCGATATATGAGTGCCTTCCAAATATTTAACAATGGACAGTAGAGGGTTATCTACCGAGGAAGTATCCTCTAATGTCTAGCTTGAAATATATTACTCCTTTCCCGCTAGAAGATTACCTATTATGTAGTATAAATATTACAGAAGCTAATTAGAGCAGCAAAAGGATAAAACCTTTATCCAATAGAATGGTTCAATGATCGCGATCGCGATCTTAGATACTGAATTACGGCAAAAACTATAATACAAACCTCAAAAAGAATATTTATTAGAACAATTATTAGTAGTTATTTGTACTTTAATCTAGCTACGCTAAAGTACAAATATGCCGAATTATATTTTTGATTTGTTCAGGTGTCTGAAGTTGATTAAATTGGAATTTTTTTTCTAATATACCCTTGAATTTCTTGAATTTTTACATCCCAGGAAAGGTGATGCAACGGTTTAAGTCTTGAAAGATGAATAATATATTCAACTAAATTAAGTTTAGGAGAATATATTGGAGTATGAATAAAATCTACAACAATTTGATCTGAATATTTGAGCATTAGTGAGATGAAATTTTAATTGAGATTTCATTTTCTTTTTATCTGTCGAGTCCTGATCTAAAATAATAGTCAACTTATCAAATCCTTCTGTTAAAAAATCTTGAGCTCATTGTAAAAAATAATCCGAAACGTCCTCTGTTTTAGATTTTTCTTTTAATTTTAAA